>Ga0214923_10000793_pt1 | contig 46731 bp, 45 predicted proteins | sample LL1510_MetaG_FD_177993 | JGI IMG/M metagenome (GOLD analysis project Ga0214923, IMG submission 177993) | Freshwater microbial communities from Lake Lanier, Atlanta, Georgia, United States - LL-1510 | ecosystem: Environmental > Aquatic > Freshwater > Lake | place: USA: Georgia | collected... | reverse complement strand
TTTACGCGTTGGTTCTGTCGATGGTTGTTCTAACAGTGAAGAACGCAAATACGTTTCGTCCGAGAGACATTGGAAAAAGATGGATTTCAAACGAAGAATGATAGATACATTCAGGTTCAATAATTTAAAAAACGATGTAACTTTATCGAGATTGTTATCTTCAACTAATTGCAGTAACAAGGATGGTTCTAAAACGGACACACGAGATGGAGTGTTTGATGTGCTTGACAAATTAGTACGAGATGGTGTTTGTGATTGGGTGTTTCTATTATATAACCGATAAGCACTAGGTGTTGGACTAAACATTTGAGATAGTTGTTTTTTCAATGTTTTTGTATTGGATTGTACAAGAGAGTTTAAACTTGAATAATCACTTAAAAATGAAACTTTATTTCAAAAGGTAAAATAACAAAAAAAGTTAAGTCAAAAACTAAACGCAAAACAAAAACATCACAAGCTACTACAACGTGATATAAGGCAACAAAATATGCTTCACAATATCGGTTGACAACGGAATGTTTTGTAACAACATACTTTCTACAGATTCGTACTTTTTAAGTAAGCATTGAAACCTAGTGTAAGTTTCTTCCAAATTCAACTTGTTATGACAAAAAAGAATGAACTGAATGGCTCCTGGAGAATTACGGATGCGTTGTGAACTAGATTTTATGAATATGTCAATGAACTTTGGATAAGATAAATAGAGTTCAAAGTAGTTTGAAAATTTTAACAAAACGTCAAATACGATGGAATCATGGAACGAATCTGGCTTCAATAATTGAGTCATGTCAGGTATCGTGATCACTTGAGTTTCAATCAAATGACACAAAATTTTACTACACTGAAACTTTAAAATGTCTTGCACATTCAAGTCTGACTTTGTGAACGATGAAACCGAATTCATGGTTTGATGATGAATATATGCTTGAAAACATTGAACAGAATCATAACGTAAAATAAACTGGTTGGAACCGATAGATTCACATCCTGGGATAAATTGCTGCATAAATAAAATAGCACCTTGTTCTTGTGGATGAAGGTTGAGCATAACTTGATCATGTTGAAAATGGAGAAGAGTAGGCATATCAACTTTGCAACACACAGAGACTAGTGTGGCAAACATAGATCGAAGATAATTGCTTTCTTCTTCTTTTTTTGTTTCCTTATTGGGTGTTGATGCTACATGTTTTGAGATTTGTGAATGAACAATTCTGGTGAACAGATCTTGAATAATGGGTTGTTCCTTATTCGCATCTTGATACTTGCACTGAATCTTGGTAATGATAGAAGCGATAAAATTGATAAGAGGTTCAATGTTTGATACTGCGAAAGCGTATGCTGAGAAATTCTCATACATACCACGATGATAACTGTCCCATGTTTGTACTTGATTATATTGTTGAAATAAATGTATTATGATAGAAACAAGATAATCAAACCGTTCATTCTGTACAAACACATAAAGGAATGTGTCAAGATGATCATTACCAAGATGTTGTATTCTTATTTTTGATACGAACGAATCAAACAACTCTTGTGAATGAACAATGTGACGAGGAGACATACTAACATACGAAGATGACAACTGTGTTTCTATCTTGTGTTGTTGGTGGTCAGATATGAAGGTGATAATGTCTTGGAATATACTTGCATATCCAGGAGACTTCTCAGTCATATATTTCCAAGATTGACGACTAAACAGAAGAAACAGATAGGTATGATGGTAATGTGCTTTTTGACCATCTAACGTTGCATACGTATCTTCTAAATAAACTTGTTGTACATTGAGTATAGGTAATAACTTGAGCAGTTGCATCCAAAATTCAAAGAGAAATGAATCTTGACCTGTGACCGTAGACGCATATCGGAACGCATTATAGCTTTTCATCATATGTTCTTCTTCAAAACATGTCCAATAGTTCTCCTGTTCAGGAAATGCGTCTAAATACGATTCACACGTATAATTGAACCTATCTAATATGTCTTCTAATCCACCGTTGGTTGCAAGTTGAGTTTGTATAAATTGTTGAACAATTGGAGTTGTCAATATTGAACTTGCTTTATAGTTGCAAATATCTTGAAATAGATCAAGAGTGATTTCGTGATCGATTTGATTGCTATGAAAAAAATCAACATTGTTCCAACGAATGAGTTCTTTGATGACGACAAACGAAAATTGCCACTTTAACTCAACTCGTGGGCTGATTTGTATAATTTCACCATCTTCGTTTTTGTACGAATCTTCGTGTTGAAAGTGGATGTATTTGTCTACAAAGGATGGACGATATAAAAATTGAGTTTGACGACATCTGATCATTGCATATAACAACCGAGAGAACATGCCTTGCTTGTTGGCATGATGTTCTGTACACCAATTGTACAAACGGGGAATAAGCCTAATAGAATGGTTCGTAGAGAGAATTACATCAAACAAGTAGTCTTTGTCATCGTCAGAGTCGAGTGTCTTGGAGTGAAAATACACCTCTTCAAGTAAGTCGAAGAATCGATCGTCTTCTTTCAGTAACAAGTAGCTTGTTAACAACTGTAGACGTGGATGTACAAATTTTTTGGTATAAAACATATTTAGATAAAAGGGTAAAATCAAGTGTAAAACTAAGTTCAAATAATAAAAATCAAATTTTATTTTGTATTCAATAAACTCAAGTTCAAAAAAGAAAGAATCAAAAAACATGTGAATATATTTTTACAACTCTATTTCACGAGATTGATCTTCTTGTTCATCTTTATCTTGTTCATCTTCTGGTTCATCTTCTTCTTGTTCATTAAGGTGATCTGTTGCGTTTTTTGCGTTTTTTTCTAAAAACATGTGTGTATACTTGTTCAAAATTTTATGGTATTTATCTTGTGTCTGACGTAACTGAACAATATCTTCTTCCAAGGCAGAGGTTACATAAAACGCTTCATCATTCGCGGTAAGTAAGATATCGATAAGATAAAACGATTCTTTATATCGTGGATGAATGAAGGAAACATTATGGTTCCACCAACGTATGAATTGTAGATTTTTTGTTTTCAAAACACTCCATTCTAAAAATCCTTCGGAACGAACTTGATCTTCAAGTCTCCATTCATCTGTGAACAAGGCTTGAGCCAACCAATTACGAAAAAAATCATGAGCACTTGCAAGGTATCCACGATTACTTTGTTCTTGTTGCCAATCTATAATTTTTTGCCAATTTCCTGTTTCTAACACGACGCGAGCAACTTCCGCATATGGTATACGAAGTCCTTCTTCTATTTCTACTTGTGTGGTTGTACTTGAAGACAAAGTGGTAGACATCATCAATGTTTCTCTACAAAATTAGCTTGAATAAAAAATATGGGTTTAGGGTAACAAAATGAATGACATTTGCATCTATAGATTTCAGTTCAAGTAATGTTGTTTGTTTGTACTTGTTATGATTGTATCCATACATTTTTCATATATTGTTTTACATAACGTGCATAATGCAACGTAACTTTCAAACATACTTGGTCTTGTATATCGTAAGATTGATAAATGGTAAGTAACCATGCTTCTATATGTGGTTGATGCTTCAGGATAGAATGCAGGTATACTTTGGACCATAAATTTGTTTGGTTGGAATCTCGTAATATGTGTTCAAATTCTTGTTTACAATCTTCGAGTCTTCCGGCTTCAATATATGTTTTTAACTTGGTTTCCATTTGGTTCATAACAGGTTATTTTTTACTAACTAACTACTTACTAGCTAAATTAATTAATGTAAAAAAAATTGTAAATCAGAAGTCAAATCATTCAATAGACAATAGACATAATGTCATCTCCATTGTATTCATTCTACATAACACAAGCACAAGAAGAATGGTTAACAAACAAGTACAAACAAGATGTTAAAGAACGTGAAGAGTTGATGCGTTTACAACAAGAAGCAACAGGTCAAATTCATAAATACACTGCAAAGTTTTATATTCGTAAAGAACCTATCTTTTTGATCAAAAAACGTGTTGCTCGTCAGTCGTCGTCAACAAGTGTCAACCCATATTGTGTCAAGTTCGTCAAGTTCTTGACGTCGTCAACATTCGATTTTGAAGGGAATGAAGATGCTCAATATGGAAATAGTAGTACTATTCAAAATACAGAAAACATGGTTCGATATTGCGTTGATCCTGATATAGTAGAAAAATTTCATGCATTATTACACGAGGAAGAGTATGGTCTGGTTCGTGTGAGAGTGATTGACCATGAAGTAAGTGGTTTGTATTACTGCAGTGTTGGTCATGCATTAGAAGTAGAATTGTTTGATGAAATGGTTCAAATTGCAGGTGATGGTACTAAATCTACATCTTATTTAAAACGTCAACAGGTTAAATTAGAAGTCTTTGAAAAATACGATCTACTTTGTGGATAAAATTGAGTGTGTTTTGTTGATGTTTGAACATATTTGAACTGTCAAATCAGTTGACTGTCAAATCACTTGTTAATAAAATAATCTAGTTTATTACAAAAAAATTTATTACATCAAATCAATCAATCGGAAGAAAAAACACCTACTAAAATAGAACTGATAAGTTCAAAATCATCATCTACCGACGAAGAAGTTGAACAAGTTGTTAAAGCACAACTCGAAGAAGACTCCGTCGATAGATGGACATCACTTAAACTTACACTTGATGCATCAAACATAGAACTAACACTACGTGATTTACCTTCGTATAAATCATTCAAAAAAGAAAAAGAGATTTGTGTATTTTCAGATTTTGCATCTGAATGCCTTAGTTCTTGTAATGATTTTTGAAATTGTAAAAATTCACTTTCTGACAAGACTACACTAAGACGAGACCAAACATAACCTGCAAACAAGTTGAATGACATATTGTTCACAGCTGTTTGGATCGTGCTATTGATACGTTGATTGACAAGGTGTTCATATGATATACGTTGTAAACCAATATGGTTGATATCGACGATATCAAATCTGGTTAAGGATCGTTTTGTACGTATTTCCTTCTTGAGCTTGGATTCTATATTGGTAAAAAAAGAAGGAGGAACACTGTACTTGTTGCTATATTCGGATGAAGATGGTCGTAGAAGACGTGGTTTCAACCATGATTCTTGGTCAACGATTTGTTTACTGTCGTCTTCACGTAAATCATAATGGTCGACTTCACAATCAAACGAGAAATGATGAATATGTTGAGCACGAAGTTGTTGTAATGCTTGTTTAGCATATCCTAGAAACCAAAAGAAAATACCACGATTGTTACGCTTTGGGTGTGGTGTTTCTTTGCTAACAATCGATTCATCAAAACATTGTTCATTTGTGGTTGGATCATTTGTGGATGATGATGATGACGTTTCACGAGATGCTGTCGTTGATTTTGGTTTACGCATACGACGTACAACTGTGGTAGAAGAACCTGTAGACGAACCAATCTTTCTACGTTTAGTAGGTTGAATAGTAGGTTGAGTAGTACTTTTAACATCAACGATTTGTTTTTCTTGTGAATGTTGTTTTGTACGTTTGGATGACTGAGTCTTTGAAGCTGAAGAATTGTTAACTGAAGAATTGTTAACTGAAGAATTGTTCAAAGTGTCTACACGTTTAGTGTCTGAACGTTTACGTTTGTTAGCACCACTTGAAGAACCACGAGAAGAAGAAACACCAATAGTAGATGGTAAAGGAGCAGGTGTAGTAGAAGGAATACCAGCTGGTGTAGAATTGAGTGTGATTTTGTTCTTGACATCTTCTTGTAAAAACGAAGATAATTTTAGGTTCAATTGATTGTAAAAATATTGTTGATATGTATGACCATCTGTTTCATCCAAAGGATATTGCAACATCATATTTTGAATTAGTAGTTGTAGTTGTTCATATGCGAAATTTATATCTAAATCAATAGCATCATACTTGATTTGGTGTTGTTTTTGTATTTGTTTTGCAACAGCTTCATCCACGAGTATATGCAACCGTTGAAATGCTTCATAACTCAACTTGTCCAAATCAAATTCAGCTTCACCATTCATTTGGATATCTTTGTTGTTGTTGTTCATCTCTTTCATCTCGTTGTTGTAAAATTCAATAAACCAATCTGTATCTTCTAATTCTTGTAACTTCTCAATAAGCTGTAATTGTTGCTGATGTAATTTCTCTTGACGTTCGATTTGTTCTAAAAGAGAAACGGATGGTTCACTCTCATCGTCTTCGTCCGTGGACACTTGTTCTTCATCATCAGTTGAGTTTTCCGATTCGAGATCCCATCCTTCGTCAGAATATATTTCGTTTGATGCATGGTGATTGGAACAAGACAAAGACATCAATGACACACAGAATAAAATCAATAAAAAAATTAAAGTGTAAAAATGTGATTTTACAAAAATGTACAATTGATAACTCTAAATAAAGTTGCAAAGTTGTGAACAAAAAAGTTAAACTTTATTAACTAACAACTAAAAAGTTAAGTACAACTCAAAATATGGTTCAATCATAAGTGTAACAAGTCATGTAAATACAACAATCACAATCAAACTACTGCTTGACGACACATAGGACAAGTATTTGCATGAAGGACAATCCACTCGCCTATACACCGTTTATGAAATGTATGTTGACATTTTTGAATTTGACAACCGTCTTTTACTATTGATTCTAAGCAGATAGAACAATCTTTTGCATCTGTTGCATCTCCTTCAATATCAGGTATGTCTATGATGATCGGGTTTTGTTCATAATCATTCATACATGCAAGACAAAACATTTTAAACGATACTCCAGCACTACCACCTAAAGTTATCATAACAAAAAGAATTAATTGATTTTGTAGTGTGGTAGAAGGAGAGCCATTAAGTATAAATTCAAAAATGATGAACCAAAATTGACTAAACGCAAATAGAGCCCAAAATTTGGTTGCTAATTTATAGTCTTGATACCTAAATTGAAAAACAAAACCACCAATCAACATCAACAAGAAACCTATACATTCAATTAGGCTTATGATTGTAGAAAAAGAAGATGTATTTTGTACGAGTAGAATACACGTTATAAATGAACCGATGATACCGGCTGACGTTAACGTGTACAACACAAACAATTCAAGCTTGTGTCTATTCATGAATTTTTAAAAAATAGATAAAAAAAATGAAACAAATATGTACAAGTGACAACTGAAAACCAAGTTGTAAAAGTTGTGAACAAAAAAGTTAAACTTTATTAACACTTGACTAATGTGTATAAAACAACTCAAAATAATTGAACAATTAACACGTAATCCATTGTTGTAATCGTGGTAATAAAATCAACGTATCTTGATCCTTGATATTGTAGTCTGCAAGATTCTTAGTATTTTGTAAAATGGTATGTGTGAATGCTAAACTTGATGTTCCACTTAAATTATACTGTTGATAAATGTGTTCTATCACCTGCGCGATTGTATCTTCAGAATGTACTTGAATGGTAACAGTACGCTTGTCGTATAATTTGATGTATAACTCTAACTTTGAACTGTCAATTCCTCCACCTCTTAAACGTAACAGTAAATGTAACATGGCTTGATCTGGTATATGTTGTTCAGCTAATGTAAGTTTGTCCATGAGTAATTTTCCATTGTAATATAACGTTTGTTGTTCAATAGGAATGGCTTGTGTCAACGCGATTTCTTCTTTGATGTTTTGTACAAATGTGTTTGTAGATGGAAGTTGAATTACATATGTTTTATCAGGGATTGTTTTTACAAATATTTGCATCTTGTAGAAGAAATGAATGAAGAAATGATAGTTGAATTGATTAATGAATTGATAGTTGAAATGATAGTTGAAAAATTGTGATTACATACAATTATAAAACAAGTATCTTTTTATAAAATAAAAGTTTTATTGAATAAATGTGAGTTGCAATCATTAAGATACAAAGAATCATCAAGTTGTGACTTATACGAAGGCATGACACGAAAGGTTCCTTCTTCAAAAACAATCATATCGTGGTAAAAATCAGGAAAGGATTGATATAAACATCGTTTTTGTTCGTTGTCGTTAAGTAATTGAACCCAATCATCAAGCTGTTGTTGAATTTTTTGCTTGTCATCTGGTTGTAAAACATTTTGAACTGGAATTTCGAAGGAAAATGGAATTAATTTGTTGTTTGTTTTTTGTCGTTTAGATGGCTGTTGTGTAGCAGGATTTTCTCGTGGTCGTTTTACATTGATATTGGATACATACGCAGATTTGATTTTTTGAGGATACATAACAATGTCATATAGCACTGAATGTTTGTTGGGTAGAATCAACCGATTGTCTATCATAAATCGAAAACATCGTAATCTTGAAGGGCAATCCACCAGATATACCCAAAATAATCCTTGTAGTTTTGAACAAGTCATTGTATTGATTTTTGCCAAATAGTTTTGTATATACAAAGTCGAGTTTTTTTGTTTCAACAATAATTGAAGAGAATATTTGAGCATATCGACATCACCTAAAATAAAACATTCGGATAAGACTTGTTCATAAAATTCGTTGTAAATATTGTCACTGTGATCAGGATATAACGCTGTGTATTCATTGATACTTTCCATGCATAAAGAAAGCATTGTACGACTACATGTTCGTATGGCGAATTCAGCAATGTAATTCCAATGCAAGTGATAAATTTGATGCTGAAGTAAAAGTTGTAAAAGTTCTGTGTGTTGTACATAATAGGTTGCAAACAAGGAGTGTTTTAAAGTTGATGAGAGGGAAATTTCTTTCAAAAAATAGGTGAGTATATTGATCCTGCTTTCTTTGTGTGTGTGCATGATATTGCTGTTGGAAAAAGCTTCTTCTGCATTGTATAAAATCAAAGATCCATAATGTTTTAAACGGAGGTATTGGTCTTGTGTGTTATAACGGTTCATGTTAAACAGGAAACATGGATAACTTCCATTGACAATACTGGTATATGTTGTACATAAACATTGATGTGATTTGTGAAACTGTTCACACGCATCAAGATTACCTTGGATTGCGGCTTGCCAACAGGTTGTGACTTGCATATCGAAAAAGATTCAAAAAAAGAATAAAAGTGTGATTAATAAAGATTTTTGACAAAAAACGATTTTTTCATCTTAAAAGTAGTGCATCAAAAAAGATGTGAACAAACATGACTTTCGCAAGCTGTTATGTTTTGATTTTTCACATGCTTGTTTTTATTTTTATCACCTACTCAAGTTGTAAAAACTTGTTTATCAAAAAGTCGTGTATATGGTGTTAAACATGGTCTTTGCAAGATACAACATGGTTGGTTCAAAAACACGAGTGAAGAGAAAGAGTTAATATATATATATATATATTGAAATTTTATTGATACATATCATCATAAAAACAAGCAAAAAACAAAACAAACCAAATTAAAAATTAAGCAATATATTCAAGTTGCAAAAGAATAAGATCATAGAAAGAAGAACCATCATACAAGTTCTCAATCTTGGTTTGTTGCAACATATCTTGAACTACGTGTTTGATACAATCATCATCACATTGTAACTCAGGCTTATAGGATCGTACTATTTGAATAAATCTAGTAATTGCATCCGGGTGAGAAAACACAACACGTAATGAATATAAATTGTTGGTTGTAAATGTTTGTAACGACCAATAGACATTGTTCTTCAAAAGCACGTTCATTAGTTCTAAAGAAGGTATTCTGCTATCATGAAAGAACGACCATAAATCATTTGGACATATTGGTTCAAATACGAACTTGCACATGTTTTGTAAAATATACCTGGTAATCTCTGCTTGACCTTGATGAATACTATGTTCAAGATAATCATCGTATACAGAACGTGGACAATCCAACTTGATAAGCTTCTTCAACATTTGCAAATTACCATGACTAATAGAATCTATGATCATGGAGTTATCAAGATACACCTTATCTTCATGCTCGTTGAGAATCATGTGAAATGTATTCATATCATTGTACTTGATTGCATCGTTCAAACGACAGTATAATATATTGATAAACTCAGATGAATATGTACTGGTGGTTTGATTTGTATGTAACGATGAACAAGACATTTGAAGATTAGTTTCAAGTTGCTAAAAATATGTTTTGAACTTTTGGTCAATAACGTTATGTTTTTGATAACAAAAAAGATGTGAACAAAAAAGGTACGAACAAAAAAGATGTGTCTATGTTCTTGGTTGATTTAAATGTTGTGGTTCAAAATAAGAATAAAAAAACACGTTTTTTATTACGAAATATGAACACGAAAGATAGTAATAAAATGCAAAAAAATACACACATAAAATACGCAAAATACAACAAACAACAACAAACAACAATAATATCTATACTTTATACTTGAACATCAGTTGGAAACGTTGGAAACGTGATCGGCTGATCATCTTGATACGTAAAATCCAATCGAAACGTGTTGTTGGCAACATTGTAGATCTCCATGAGTTGATTGATGTATTCACACGTGAATGTTTTGGTGATGACATTACTTTGTGCTTGTTTGATGAACAAGTAGATGATTGTATTTTCTGTTGGTTGATTTCTATGGTCAGATGTTTGTATAGAAACTTCACCATGGTATAAGTTTGCACATAAGTACTTGCTACTTAAGGATGAACACGAACATTCTACTTCGATATGTCCTGTAACTTGATGTTGAACACAGAAAGTCAGAAGACTAATAAACGTTTCCATTCTACTTCTACTTTGAATTTATTTGTAGTCAACTCCAAAGACAAGTTGAATAAAATGAGTTATCACCAAATTAAAAACCAAAAATGAAAGATTTTACAGATTTACGAGGAGACGATGAAGTTGATAAAAACTTTTTAGATATTTGCTTTTTGATTGTTTTTGCAGTTGATGATGATAAACTACGAAATGCATTCTTGACTTTAGATTGTAAGAACGATTTTGATGAAGATTTGGATAGTTGAGAAACAAGTACGGATGAAGCTTGTTTGCTCATGTCAAAACAGGAAAATAAATTTGTACACAAAAAAATATAATTTGTACGAATTGTAAAAAACAATAATTTTGCAGTTGAAAAGTTGTGAACAAAAAGTTACCCACGAGGTAAAAGTTATGTGCAGTCAGGTAAGTTGAGTTGTGTAGACAAAAAAAGTTGTGTACAGTCACGATAATTGGCTGGTTCATAATATTAGGTTACACATATATTTAATGTAACACTTTTTGAACAAGACACATGCTTGAAAAATGTAATTTATTGACAACAAATTCAAGATCAGAAAAACAAATAAACAAATTATGAAGAATGAACCCAAGGTAATTCAGAACATTTGACGTCAGGATGTTTAATTAACGTTTCATATATGGATATAAAAAATTCATCATATGGTTCAGTTGAAAATTTACTCTTAAACATTTTATGATAAGACCAAATAGAATGATTCTTGGCATAATGCAATTCACAATTACGCTTGTTAAGAACATATAAAGGATGCTGAATTTGTGGATGAAAATCATGTTGAAAACATAATGTATTTAAAAACGTTGGTGAACATAACATAGCTTGTAATACTTGTTCACATTTGAAATGTATAGAAACATATTCTTGTTGTAAAGATGGACAACCAATATAATGCAACACATTGAACATGTACATGATATCGAGTAAATGAACGAATGGTGAGATAGATCTCTCTATAAACATTTCATCAATGGTTAATGGTTCATGTTGAGCACCCATACGCACTAGCCAATATGCATTTTGTAATAAAACATTGATTTGTTCTAATACATCATGTTGAAGAGATGAGAATTCAAATTGTGGTATTTGTAAATCATATTTGAGTTGTGGTGTAAACGGTTGTGCTTGAACGATCGACTGATTCCAAACAATCAAAGATTTAGCTTTAGATGATGGTTGAATATTTGGAATTGATGATGAAATCAGGTTCATGTGAATGGGTGGTATTTGTAAGTCATTACGTAATTTTGAACTAGCATCTATAATAGATTGAGTCAACAATTGGTGAATAGAAACTTCGTCTGTGTTTAAAAATGTTGTTACATTTACAGGTGGATTGATAGCAATAATATCTTTAGTAGAAATCATTTTTGTGTAAGATATTGTACTCATTTTTGCAGACTAAAATATGATTTCAAACAAAAGTAATTTGTTACGGCCATTTTAATTATAAACTCAAAAGTTGTGAACAAATTGTTGTATGGTTATTCGCATTTTAGATCTATTAACAACTAAAAAAGATATAATAAAAATCGAGTTTTATTAAAATTTATTGTTAATTTATTCTGAAAACATTTATTCAACAAAAATACAATACAAAATACACACAAACAAAACAAGCAGATTTATGCTTGTGGTTCAACAATAGGTTTCAACAAAGAAATCAAATCAGGAACTTCTTGATTTGTAGCTTCATTTGTGCTTGCATAATTATTGGCATAATTATTGGCATAACTAATAAACTCTTGCTGATATGTATTAATATGAAGATTAGTATCAAGTTCAATATAAGGGACAGTTTCTTCTTTTTCATGTTCAATATCAACTTGGAACAGTTCAGGTTCTGGTTGTGAAGATTGAATGGATGATTGGATGTACTCTTGTATCATTTGTTGCTGTATCTCATGATCATCTAAATCAGGTGATTGTTCTTCTGCAGAAGGTTGTGAAGCAGGTTGTTGTTGGTGTTGAGAAGCAGGTTGTTGTTGTTCTCGATGATATTCTTCTACTTCTTGTAAAAATTGTTGCATATTTTCCTCATCCCAATCAATAGATGAAATATCAGGTAATTCAGGTAATTCTTCATCATCTTGTTCAATTTGTTTTGTAAGGGATGCTGGAACCACAGGTTTAAGACGTTTCAATGATTGTGATTTAGAAAGATCATCTACTGCATTGACACATTTACGTTTTAGTGAAACTGGTTTTGAAGATGGAATATACCTCTTTTGTGTTACGTTGATGTTGATGACTTTAGGTTGAATAGACTCTAATAAATTAATTTCTTCACCATTGTGCTTTTGAACTAATTTGACTTGAATGTTAGAGTCAATGTGTGTAACAACCATTGGGCAAACAGGATCGAATTTCCAATTGATTGGTTCAGAAGACTTGGAAACTAAATATAATTGATACATATTGAGCATAACATCTGAATTCTTTTTCGATGGTTGATCAGCTTTTTTATCAGCTTTCTTCTCTTTTGGACGAGCCCAAGCTAATGCAAGACCTGTTGTAGCATGACGATGACGTAAAGCAATTTCTGTATCCGATTTGAGTAACTTGTATGAACCATTTGTAATCATAAACCCATGTTCTTCAGATTGTAATTGAATAATGTATAATTCATGATCAGATATACCATGATGTTTCTTGTCCTTTGGATTGTCCTTGTGAGGATAGTTCCAAGAATAAATGTTTTTGTAAAAAGGATTGGATAATGCTTTGTGGTTGGTAAATTTAGCATCCAATACGATTGGAATTGTATTGTCAATGATGATGTTGAACTTGATGAGATAGTTGTTAATACCTTGAATAGATTTAATACATGTATTAGTAACAGAAAAATCTCCAATAAAATGATAATTGTAACCAGCTAATTCAGCATGAGATTGTAGTTCAGATGCATTAACAACGATTGTTTTGAATGTTGACATTTTGAATAGAATATGAAGACAAATATAAGTTGATTAGATAATAAATGGTTGTGTGAAATCAATAAAATAATGATTTGATAAAAAATGACAAAAATGCAAAAAAAAGTTTTTGAACAAAAAAGTTGTGCATCAAAGTTCGGTACAAAGTGCGTAAACATTTCAAGTTGATTTCAAAGTGCGTAAACATTTCAAGTTGATTTCATGCTGTTCATATGTACATATACACACTTTTTGTAATCACTCACGTGTATCCACGTATATAACGTATACTTTTTAAGTATTCAGCCTATTGTTATGCTTGTCTTGTATGAACAAATATCTGCCTACTTAGGCATTTATGCATCAATTATTGATGTAACAAATATCTGCCTATGTGATATTTATGTATCGATGTATAAACTGATAAATATTGAACTGGATAGATACTTGTTATTCAATGTGTGTAAAAACAAATATCTACTCAGGTAACATTTATGCATCGATGCATAAAAGCACAAAAAGCCTGATGGATAGATATTTATTACCTGATGACCTAAAATACAAGCATGTGCGTACTGTTTTTCTCAACGTCATACACGTGCATACACGTCAGTGGAAGTTTTATGAAGCTCATTCACGTACTTACCACAATTAAAAATGTACCTACTTTTGAACTTACGCACTTCTTAAAAACCCATCGTTCATATCTTTTTTGTTCGTAACTTTTTGAACTTATATTTTAGTTGAAATTAACATTTTTGATCAAATCATTTTTTAACAAGAAATTATTTGTAAGTTATAAGTTAGAATGTCAATTATGAATATGTTTAATATCAACAATATACGTGATGGTGAATATGAACCACAATATACAACAGTTGCAAGTATCTTTTACAACAACAATGATGGTAGACCTCAATTTGTTCAATTGGACGATGCACAATCACAAGATGACCAGTTTTATGATGGTATGAACCAATTTGCAACCATTGCTCAACGTGTACAAACCGTGTATGATAGAACCTTTGACAATGATATTAGCTTTGAAGAATGGGTATTGGATGAACAAACATCGTCTCAAGGTCATGCTGATGTGGTTTATTATTTTGATAACACGTTGTCCTTGATCACGGATTTTATCGTCATTCATTGTCGTATGGAGTATTTACAACGTCTTCTTGAACTTGTAGATCAATATCAAGTTGTACGTTTACATCTCAAAAATACATGGTGTTTTGAACAATCAAGAGATGAAAATTTGCAAGTAGCTCCTGCTTTTGGTATTCAAGATACATTTGAAGAAACCAGGTTATTCACTATCAATGCTCATTGTATTACAGTTGCATATCTTCGTGGTTGGTTTGATGGTGTTCGTGCAATGGTTCAACACAACTTGTTAACACCTACATCGTTTATGTCTATGCTTACTATTGCTCCAGATCGTGTTGTTGACAATACTCATATTATACGCATTGCAACTGACCTCAATTGGTTACAACAACAATCTAATCGTTTTCACTATGAAATTTATGCTTGCTCTATTGTTGTTGGTGCATTCCATGCTGCAACCTATCTCTTTGAACATAACACAACATCGTCACATTTACAGATTGATTTATTTGTTATTGTTCCAAATAATCGTCAATATGGTTGGGATTTATTTCTTAGGTTTGCTGAGAATATAGTTGTCTCTTGTAATTTGATTGCAGGTCAAAATGGTAGCTATACAAGTTCCACAGCATTCAATCAATACAAAGAACAAGTGAATCGTCAAACACAATCCTTTCAACAACAAGTTACACCTTATTTGTACAATCTTATCAAATCAACTTTTCGTTCTATCTATGTAGGTTGTCAATGTAGAACAACAGCAGCTATTATTTTACAACAATTGTACAATATAACAACTCACAACCATCAAATCAACAATGAAGCTATGATCTACTTTGATCTGAAAGATACTCACAATCGTTTGGTTATTACCCTTCGTGGATAAATCGTTGTTTTGAACTTGTTGGATAGTTGTATTTTTGTTTGTTTTTGTTTCAAAAAATAGTTGAAACAAGTAGTTGAATAGTCAAATTTAAAATAATAAAACTAGATAATTAGTTAACTGTTTACTCTTTTTTTCAACCAGGTGTCACCATCGTAGTTTTGAATCAGGTTTATGAGTAAGTATAATTGAATGACTTCTGCTTGACAAAACATGCTTCAAAAAAATAGTCTTACGCAACAAGTCTCAACCATAACTTCGATCATATCTTTTCCACTTTGGTCGTATCTTTTTTGTTCATAACTTTTGAGATGAAAAAATATAAAAAAATGAGTTTTATATCAAATCATAAATTAACAACAAAGTTCAACATACAAAATGTCTATTATTGTTTATCATCCTGGTTTTTGTGTTTATACTAAAGATCCAAGCGAAAGTGTTTGGGCTACTCGTGGTGTTGCGTATAGTGAGGAAGAAGGTTTACAACTCTTAAAAGAGTTAGCAATTGAAAAAATAGGAGAATTGATTACATGTGATGATAAAGATTGTGCATGCGATCAACCAAAAAACAAACCAGAACCTGCATTGTTCACAGATATCAAGAAGAAAATCCAAGGTGTTACAACATGGACACAATTCTCTGATGTGTTAGAAAAGTTTGGTGAAGCTCATAAGATGCAGTTTGATTTTGGATTAAATGAACTTACTATTGATGTTGAAAGATGCAAGAAGCGTACATTTGAAAGTATTGAGAACGGGCAAGCTATTCAACAAGAAGCAACGTCACTTTTTTGCAGTGTATCATTTAACAATTCCAATGGCTATCCGTTTGTTCAAACCTTAGGTCCATTTTCTTCAACAAAAGAAGCTCTTGGTGAGTTGGTAGATTTTGCTATTTGTGAACTATGTGGTTCTCGTACAGTTGAAGATGAACATAAAGAGGTATTTCAACAATTACAACAAGCTGGAACTGATGGCAATTCAAGTGGTGTCTTTAGATGTTTTTCAAAAATTGAACAGTTGATGCCTGACCGTTATGTACGTTACAATATATTTACAACAAAATCTCAAGATGGTGACAACAACAAGGAAACAAGCATCCGTAAAAAACAAAAGATGCCAAAAACCATTGTATCTAATTATTAATCGTTATCACTACTTGTTGAAGTTTATGTTTACCTTGTTGTTGTATTTTTTGTATTTTTTGCACAAAAATCTTTCTATACAAGTCAAGTCAATTAAATAAAAACAATTGTTTGCATTTTTTTATGATTGTTGCTTAAATACTTCTTCGTGTTGACGTTTATGAAAATGAATCACGCATCCAGCTACTGTCCAAACAAGAAATGATTGAACATTTACTAATGTATATAACGATTTATGGAAATTGAAGACGTGCATTAATAAGTTAGATGTTGTAATGCGCACTACATCTTTTTGGTTCACATCTTTTAGCTTGTGCGTAACTGTTTGGTTCACATCTTTTGAACTCAAAATTTATCACAAAAGTGAAGAACGGTAGTAATCATAATTTAATCCAATTTAATTAAACAATTATATTTAATTACAAAAGCAACTTAACGTCAAAGATGAAAACAATATCAAATCAAGTATGTAGCTTCATGTATACGCAAAGTTCAACCCATGTTCAATATTACTTATTTTTTATATTTCTTTTAATAGTCTACAATTGAACTTTGGTGTCCTGTTCTACTAGTAAATGGAGAAGATCCAAATGATAGTCACATGTTTAATTTAGAAGCTGTGTTTTCTGAACAAGAAGCTATTCAAGCAATCAAAGATACACTTGTTCAATATTTCAAGAGTTGGTGTTGTTATGATGGTGCTTCAGAAGAAGTCAAACGTAGGAATGAAGAAGTGGTCAAAAACGTCAAAGAACGATTAAAAGACGTATCAACACCTAAACAACTGGGTGCTGTTCTTGAATGTGATTGCACAAACGGAAAAGAAGATGATGGTTCAGTTGTACAATTAAGCAAATTTGAAGACTCATTAGGATATGAACATACATTATGGTTTCGTTGCAAAATGAACAAGCAAGTTATCAACCTGAGTCATACCATGGATATGAATGTTCAAAGCAAAAAACGTGCACGTACTGCAGAATGAAACTTCAAACGAGAATGATCAACAAGAATAAATGTTTTTGGTTTGGCAATTGATGACAACTTTTTTGTTCAAAATATTACGCTCAAACGAGTATCTTTTTTTTACCCTATTTCACCCTATTTTTGTTCACAACTTTTACTTTTGTTCACAACTTTTACTTTTGTTCTCAACTTTTACCTTATTTTTGAACTCAAATATCTTGAATAAAATGAATTTTGTCCCATCATAATTTTACACTACATCACCATTTCTTTTTACAACTCAAAGATGAACATGGTTTCCAACTACCAAGTAAGTATAACTTGAAAATTAGCTTTCAAAATATCACCTGACATTATTTGGTTTTTCTTTCTCGTAGTCTCAACTTGTACTATGGTGCCCAGTTCTTCATGTACACAGTCATGATCCCAATGATAGTAATACATTCAATTTACAAGCTGTGTTTACTGAACAGGAAGCAATACACGCAATCAAAGACCGAGTGATTCTATATTTTCAAACTTATTATTTAGCATATGGTCCTAACGCAACAGAAGAGCAAAAATGCAAACAAGAAGATGAGCTCATTTATATTCAAAATTATTTAAAAGACGTACAAACACCAAAGCAACTTAATTTCGCTCTTAATTGTCTTTGTACAGACGGAGATACAGAAGAAGATGGAACAATACCAGATGGAATTAACTGGGAGAAAAGCTTGTGTTATCGTTATATGTTATGGTTTGAATGTAAACTGAACAAGCAAGTTATCCAGTTGAATTTTTCAGTGTAACGGTATCACAAACAACAAGAATAACAAAAACAACAAGAATAACAAAAACAACAAGAATAACAATTGTTTTTATTCACAAGTTTTAACATTTCAGTTTAAACGTTTTACACTTGGATAATAAAATCATATTTTTGTCTTTTTTTACGTTTACACCTTAGGCTTACCCACAAATATGTATTCGCTTCAAAATATATTCTCTTATACAGATACAGACCATCCAAATGTATATGTGACTGTGCCATCACGCAGTGAATTACTTGAAGATTATGATCTTGATGAATTTGATGAACAAGAACTAGAACAAGAACTAGAACATGATCAATTCACAGATGCTATGCAACAATTTGAACGTAATGTTGTTCAACCATATCAGGCATATCAATTTTGGATAAACAGTAAAGAAGAACCAGACGACGACGACGACGACCAATATGGCTGGTATTTCAAACGTATACTCTCGTCATTAGCTGATCGTATTGTCGTTTTTCAATCAGTGTATGAACTCAAATCTCTTCTTCAACTCTCTGATCAATACTCATGTGTTTATAATTTTCTACTTTTGCTTTTATGCTTTGAAAATATCAAGGAAGATGATTTAAACGTAGTAGACTATTTTGATATTCAAGACAATTTTGACCATGAAAAACTCTTTGAAATTCCTGTAAGTATGATCACGGTTGCTTATATTCGTGGATGGACACAAGGTGTACATATGATGATTGAACATCATCTATTATTGAAACGTTGTGTAATGACAATATTAACACTTATGCCTGATCATCCTGTTGATACAAACCATATATTGTACCTAATCACAACTCAATATGATTGGTTTCAAGAACAATCAACACGGTTCCAACTCGAGTGCTATTGTTATTGTGCGTATCTTGGTATATTTCATGCCTCTACGTTTTTGTTACATCTACGACCTAATTTAGACCTACATTTACTTGTACAAATTGTGTCTTCCAATCAATATTCGTTTTCTTCTTATAAAGAATTCAAGAGTTGGTGTTCAACATTTTCTGTTTGCAATTCATCATATAAACGTGCATTACAATCTAAATTTGAAGCACAAATTGATCAACAAATTTGCAATATGTATGAACGAACAACGTATTACTTGCATCATTTGTTCATGACGTCGTATCATGAAATGGTTCAAACAATAGGGAGCAAACAGATAGCAGCTATCGTGTTACAAATGTTGTACAACATCGAGATACGCAATAATGAACGAAATGATCAAGCACAAAGCATATACTTTAACGTATTGGATAAGAAAAATCGTGTTATCGATTGTATCCAACGTTAATGTTTTCCATGATTTTTGGTTATTTGTTCTTACATTTGTTGGTTGGTTGATAGAGTAGTAAATAAAAAACATATGTTTTATTTTGCATTACTTTAACAGTATGAATAATACTCTTCAACAAATAATACACAAAAACAATTATCCAATTTACAACTACATACACTCCTTGAAAATAGCATCAAGGGCTCCATACATACATTCAAGTGTAAGCCTTGATTCTGGATCTGCATATAGTGCTTCAACAATAGGTCTAAACGCAGGTGATTGTAACAATGATTTTGTTTTACACCCTTGAATCCAATCCGAAGAGTGTTTGCAACAATGAAAGAACATGTTGAAATGATAGAAACTATCCTTTATAAATTGAATGGTATCTGTTTGTATATTAGGTTCATCCATTTCAAGTAAATACGCAAATGCATCATCCGCCACAGCTTTGATAGCACTGTTTTTGGGATGAAATACAAGTGACATATCTGTTTTAGAGTGAGAAGAAATGTACACCAAGAGCCATTGAAAAAGCCATCTTGCATCTTGTGAAGGATTTTGTTGCTGAGAAGATTCTACAAACGTAACACCATTTGCTTTCATCCAAGATGAATCTGTTGTTAAATGTTGAGTGTGAATCAAATAGTTCAAAAAGTCTTCACATTTGACTTTTCGTAAGATATGTTTGGTGACTTTTATGCTAGCAATACAAGGTTTAATAGTAGCTAATTCTTTACACACCCATTCTAATTCAGTTGTCATGTAACGATCACTTGCCGCACAAATTTCATACACATTCATAAGCACAATTTCAGGGGTTGATTGATCACACATCAATAGTAATATCTGTGCATCTTGAACATCGACTTGTATGATTTCAGCCAGTGTTAAGGTGATTGTTTTAGCACCAACAGATTGAAGAAATTGTATATATACATCATCTTTGTTCAATACAGAATAGGCTGCTCGACAAAACTCAAAGTTTTGTGCAAAGTCGAACCCAGCCTTGTGCATTAATTCAAATCGTTTTACATAGTTATATGCTTGTGTGTTTGCAAGCTGTAACATAGCATCCTTTGGGTTGTGATGATTTGCAACGATACGTTTCACTAAAGCAAGATTATCTCTTGATATATGTGTTTGTGTAGTCAATAGACTCAAATCAAGGTTACTGAATCCATGTATGATCCAATTGTTTTTACGTTCAGGGTGAAATGAAGATTCTGACCAAATAATCAAGTTATTTAACATCCATTGAATGTCGTGAATTTTAAGCAAACGGTTGATAAATGTAGATGTCCAATTCATATCTACTATTACTTTATATTCACAAGCCAAGTACATCAACCCGTCAAACCAAGTTGTCATGGTTTGTTTTAATGTATATCCTATCCTCTTGTTGTGCATGTAGGAAGATTCGTCCTCATGGTTTTCAAAGTACAACGGTATCAAATCAAGGCATATTTGAATAAGTCTGATTCTTTCATGTCCAGGTGCCGTGTCACAGAGTTCAAAATCGATAGCTTTTAATATGTAGTCAAGATCACCAATGGAATCAACGAACTTGCCACTTGCTTCATCTCCGTGTTCAAAGATTGTCTTGAACGTGTAATATAAACTAGGTACACCAAGATTGGCAGTGTTGTTCATCCATCCACCTGTAAGTATAGACCAAGAATATTTGAGCACAAAACGATGACATAAAAATGACAAGGAAAAATAGTTGATTGGTTCATCCCATTCTGTCAAGAAGAACTTAATAGGCTTATTGAGCCAGTCTGGTAGTTTAAATGGGTCAAACCTGTCTAATGAATGCATTTGGAGTAGAAGTGTTGTATCATCATAGAAAACAACCTTGAGCATTGGTTTAATTTTTCCCCATTTAAGCTTAGGTAATGCCTTGGTTTTTAAATCATGGAAAAAGTCGCATGTAGGTTGTATGAATTTACTGCTACATAGATGAACTGCTTGGTTCATTTGTTTGTACTTTAACTTTGACACAACTTGTTCTTTAGGTTCTTCTTTTTCAAGTTGTTTCTTAACCTCATGAGCTGGACAGTACCATTTAAACCCACGATCTTGGTTGATGATGAATAAAACAAACCAACGCGTAGGATGATCTGGATCTTCATGCAATGTTGGCTTTCGAATAATAGGGCAACCAAAGATTGAAAGTAAGTTCAAGTACCTGTTGACAAGTTGAAGCTGTTCATTTGTCATCTCAAGATGAGAAGGAAGGTTATTAACATCGAGAGGTGTAAGATGTTCGTATGGTTGAACGAGGCATTCTTTGAATTTGAACTTTTCGTTGTTTTCTTCATTGTTATCTTGTTGCTCCATCTCAACGTCAACCTGTACATCTTGTTGCAAACATGTATTAACGACAGGTTGAACAATAGGTTGAACTTCCACAGGACAAGGAGTTAATCTTGCACGTTTAGAAGATTCATCAACTGAAAGAACAGGTTCAATTTTGACGATGTTTTTCAAGAGTATCGGTTCCTTTGCATCTATGTTTCCATCATTGATTTCAGCAAACCATTGATTATGTTCATTGAACGCAACAGAATAGACTTTGCTAAAGTTCCATTTGACTTTTTTCCAAACGTAGTGTTCACTAAGTAAGATTGTATACATGCGACCAGGTTGAAGACGTATGTAATTGAGAAGATGATACCATTTCTCAAGTTCTTCAGGTATAATAACAAGAGAAGATACCTGCCTGTTGATCTTGTTCACATCTAATTGTAATTGGTTAAGACCGTTGATGACTGATAGGAGTTGATCGCGATTCATTTGCCGTGATTGTAGAAACTGGACGTTTTTGATAAACGGTAAAGCTTACGTTTAAATCAGTTTATCACAACTATAAACTTTTGTTCACAACTTTTCAAGACAAAAAGATTGAACAATCTATACTACAAAATAATAACACAATAAATCAAAAAGTAAGACAAACTATACAACAATCAATATGAATGTAGAAAAAGCATTATTACAAGGCAATCTTGAAGTTGTAAAACAATTATTCACACACTATGTTCATATTCCTGAGTATTACTTGTTGTTAGCCATACAAAGCAAATGTCGAGAATTAGTAGGTTGGTTGTTACGAAGATTTTATTTTCATCTTGAAAGAGTTCCAACTCCAATCGAAGAACGACATGAACCACGTTATCATCAATTTGTTATCGAAGCTATTTTTGTTGGTTCTATCGATGTATTAGAGACCGTTATTAACCTACATCCTGGTTCCAAATACGATATATGTGAACTACACGATGTTTTGAATCATGTGATTGAGACAGAAAACACGGAGATGCTTATTTTTTTGCTTCAACACTTGCATTTTGAACACATACAACTGCAAACAAAAAATGAAGAAGAAAAAAATACAGAAGAACAACTTGATCACGTAGATGAAAATGAAATAGACGCTATGTATGCTGCTGATGAAGAAGAACAATTTCCACCTGAAGAACCAGAAGAATACCTGATTGAAGCACATTCTCAAGATGAACAGCAAGTTGAACAACCGTCTTTTCAATATAAAGAGCAAGAAGACCAAGACCGTAATTATCTTCCCCGAACAAATCTCGGTTTACAAATGATCGCTGATGCCAATGTCAATACGTTCTCCATCCACGAACGTACTATTTTGAACCTCATTCATTGTGTTTTGAAGCTTGGTAAAATAGATGTGTTTCGAAGCATCTCCAACTTACCTTTTGTACGTATCACACCAAGAATGATTCAAGATTGTTTTGCTGCTGGACAAATACGTATGTTACAATACCTCTTTGACACCTATGAGTATGTTTTTTTTGATGGATTTGAACAAGAGTTATGTGAAGCAGCAGCGTCTCACTCCTTATCAACATTACAATTTGCTTGTTCATCTCTCCAACTTCATACACGAGCACAAGTACCTCTTTGTTTTCATAAGCTGGCATTATCAGCTATTCAGGGATGTCAACCCAATTACTTTGATACTGTCAAATATATTTTTCGTCTTGCAAACTCACAACAGTTACAACAAACTACATGTCTAGATATAAAGACAAATGACAAAGTAAAAAATGCCACTCAACAAGACGAGTCTATTTGTCGTTGCTACTACTTGGTTTGTAAATATTTTATCAACCGTGTTATAGACCACAAAGACGCTTTTTTTCAACTTGATTTTCTATATGCAAACAACGTTCAAGTACAGGTTAACACATTAATTGACGACATTGGTCAATACGTCATCAGTGACGAATATAAATATGAATCTGGAGAAGCATTCTTTAGGTATTATTTAGATACTTCCATAGAACGAGATTTGTTCGACTTGATCGGTTGGTGCTTACAACATGGTTGTCAATGGGGTGTCACATATTTCAAAAATATACAGGAATACATGGCAGAAGAAATTGCAGGTAGATACGATAATATATATCTTTTACGAGCCTATTTTCAGCACAATCAGTCTTTACAACCAATATTTTACCGTATAGTGTTTAATGAAGCTATGAAACATAATAGTCGACACGTGTTATTGTGGATGGTTATGAAGTACCATTGCTACATTTCTTTTAATCAACTGAAGAAAGCGTTGAATATGATAGAAAGTGGTGCAAAAAACACTTGTTTTCATTATGGTAAAAATTATTCATATGTCAATACACCATTGGTTTTACTTCACCCAGATTTTCAACGATTTATGAACCTGTATTTTGTTCCTTATTGTAATCCAGCAATCAAAGCATCTACGTATCAATTTATCAACGAACAAAGTCTCCTTGGATTTTCATTGCGTGAATATGCAAGAAACGATTCTCCTTCCGAACACCTAAAGCCCTTTAGTTGGTTATATCCCAATATATACCAAGTGTATCAAGAATGTATGGCTAACCATCAAAAAACATGTAATACAGTGCATCTTGTGCTTGAACGTTTTCTTTCAAACGATATTTTAGAATTTGTATTGTTTCCGCTTATCGATTAAATTCAAGTTGATTTTCAATACCTATGTAGGTAGTATTTTTTACAATTCATACATACAAAATATATTCCATAATTCTGATTCTCGTCCTCACACACTAAAAAAAATAAATAAAATGTTTTTTTTATATAATAGAGTATAAAAGAGAAATGTCTGGGTACAATGTTAGAAATCCTGCAAATTTCAGTAATTTGCCAATTTATGCTCAAGTTGCACCAAATCAAAAGTTTGGTGATGTAGAAGTCAATAATCTACTTGTTTTAGATACTTTAAAAGCTAAAACAGTATCTTTTACTGGTGCGTCTATTTATAATTTAACAGGTACAAATGTTAATGTTACAAATGTTCAATCAGTCAATGGTTCAATTAACTATTTAGCAACACAACGTGCTACTGTTGGATTTGATGGTTTATATGTTGTTGGTCCAAGTTTAATGTCTGGCCCTGTTCAAGCATTAACTAGTATTGCAACACCTTTATTATATGCAACAGGTGCTAACATCGGTAGTTTAACAATCAATAACGTTACAATCACAAACGCTTCTGTCACAAATGCAACTGTTACCAATTTAACAGGTACAAACGCTGCTGTCACAAATGCAACTGTTACCAATTTAACAGGTACAAACGCTGCTGTCACAAATGCAACAATTACTAACTTAACAGGTACAAACGCTGCTGTCACAAATGCAACAATTACTAACTTAACAGGTACAAATAGTTCCTTTGTTTCTTTATCTGGTACTAATGCATCTATTGGTAATCTTGGTGCAGTCAATGGTGGTATCAATTATTTAGCAACTCAACGTGCAGTTGTTGGATTCGATGGTTTATATGTTGTCGGATCGACTGTTATGACCGGTCCATTAGATGCAAGAGGTGGTGTGACAGCTCCAACTGTGTCTGCACTCAATTTAAATGCAACAAATGGGTTTATTACCAATGTAGTATCAACAACAGTTTCTTCTTCAGCTGTTAATGCAACAAATGTTACAGCAACCAATCAAGTACAAGGTGCTACAGTCGTAGGTACAACATCTGTTTCTGCACCAGTTGTAAGTGCAACTTTATTAACAGGTACAAATGCATCTATTGGTAACTTAGGTGCTGTTAATGGTGCAATTAACTATTTAGCAACTCAACGTGCGATCGTTGGATTCGATGGTTTATATGTTGTTGGTTCAACTGTTATGACTGGTCCATTAGACGCAAGAGGTGGTGTGACAGCTCCAACTGTGTCTGCACTCAATTTAAATGCAACAAATGGTTTTATTACTAATGTAGTATCAACAACAGTTTCATCTTCCGCTGTTAATGCAACAAATGTCACAGCAACAAATGTCACAGCAACTAATCAAGTACAAGGTGCTACAGTCGTAGGTACAACATCTGTTTCTGCACCAGTCGTAAGTGCAACTTTATTAACAGGTACTAATGCATCTATTGGTAATTTAGGTGCAGTCAATGGGGCTATCAACTATTTTGCAACTCAACGTGCGATCGTTGGTTTTGATGGTTTATATGTTGTTGGTTCAACTGTTATGACAGGTTCATTAGATGCTAGAGGTGGTATTACAACTACATCAATCACAGGAACAAATATAACTGTATCAAATCAAGTACAAGGTTCTACAATCGTTGGAACAACATCAGCAACAGCACCATTAATGATTTCAAGTTTATTTACAGGTTCAAATGCATCTTTTGGTACAATAGCTGCTACAAACATAAACGCAAGAACTGTCATAGCAACAAGTGGATTCCAAGGTTTACCTTTAAAGGATAATCAAGGTAATGTCTTTTTAACAAATGGTTCAACAGTCGACGGCATTGTATTAGGTACTGGTGCATCAAACAATAATTCTATTAGAGCAATTGCAATTGGTGCAGGTGCGAATTCATCACAAACTAATAGTATGGCAATTGGTGCAGGTGCGAATGCAGCAGCAACTGATAGTTTAGCAATTGGTCGTAGTGCATTAGCAACTGGTCCTTCTGCTATGACAATTGGTACAGTCTCTAAAGCTGTTGGTGATCATGCAGTTGCTATTGGTTGGGCACAAGAAGCATACGGTGATTATTCTTTAAATATGGGTTATTCAAGTACAGCAACAGGTACAAGTAACTTTTTAATAGGTCGTTCCAATTACACATATTGTACAAACTCTGATGTATATGGTGGATATAATACAATTACATTTTCTGATTCTTTAAGTATTGTAGGTGGTGGTAATACAGTTACTAATTCAGCTGGATTAGCTGTCTTTGGTGATGCGAATCAAATCTCAAATATGTATTCAAGTATTGTTCACGGTGATAATAATGAAGTACTAGCTGCTACTGGTGTATCCATTATTGGTAATTATAACAGTGTAACAGGTACAAACCATTCTGTTATTGGTTATGGTAATACAGTTGGTGGTGACTATGCAGTTGTACTTGGTGATACATGTGTTGCTAATACAAACAGTGTTGCTATTGGTAAACAAGTACAAGCATTACAAGATTATAATGTGGCTGTCGGTAACAATATTGTTCTTAATGGTGCAACAGGTGCTATTGGTATTGGTAATAATATTCCATCCACAACTCAACGAGGTTTATACGTCAATCCTATTCGTGGTGTAGCTCTTGGTTTAGGTGTTGGTGTCTTAAAGTATGATCCAGTCACATTTGAAATCACCTACTCTACAACATAAAAATATTCAAGACAACACAAACTGCAAGTTAAGTTTAAGCGTGTGAGTGATAAACAAATATACTTTTTATCAATAACACTTCACATCATCCAAAACGAAAAATAAAAAACTATTTTACTTATTCATTCATAAGTAAATCCATTTATAAGTAAAACAAATCTATCTTAAAGTATGGTTCATATTGCATTTATCTGTCATTGCAATACCAAACATGGTGACGTACTTTTTCATCAAAACAACATAGACTTACAAGTAGACTTTATTGATCCTTGGAGTGGGTGTAAGAACTGGGATCAAATAGACGATGATTCTATCGACGTATTTTATACCATTGGTTGCCCTGTATATTATCCATTTTTTGACAAACAGTTCAACAAATACACGTCTCCAAAGGCATACAAGGAGTTATTACAAGAATATCATGAAACCAAACAAGCTGTTTTGAAAGAAATGAAAGATGATAACATCAACAGCAAAGAAATTATGGATTCCTTGTTTGAAGATGGATTCAATAAATTGAAGAACAAAGGACAACTTGTCATACCTATCAATTTTTTTGGTAGTTCCAATAAGCACATACCAGATAATTTTATTGCGTTTGTGAAACAGGCTTATCCTCAAGTTGAATTTACATATCAAGTTAAAAACACCGTTCCATATGAGTATACCATTACCTGGGATTCAGACTATGGAAGAGAACATAATGCCAAGCCACAAGATCATACCTTTGACAATCCAAACACCCAATTTTTAATCTTGACAAAACAAAATTCACGTATACAATTTCATGAGGATTTGAACTCATTGGGTAAGGATCAATTTTTACAACGATTTTTAACACAACATCAATTCATGAACAGACGATTGTCATCACAGGAAATGATTCAACTACTCAATCGTGTACAATCCGTATATCCAAATACAACGAAAGAAGATGTTGTATCCTTATTTACAACAACAAAACCGTATTCCCATCATGTCTTTTCAATCAACCCGTAACCACAAAATTACCAAAAATCAATTTTATTACCATTTAAAGTAAACATCCAAATCACCCAATAGTATCATTTACAACTACATTTTAAACATAAAGTAAGATGTCAAAACTAAAGAAAACCTACTTTTTTCAACTTGGTTCAGAAGGTGGAATTATAACAAATTCGTCACCAACAGCAAACTTAACGTCTCAAAAGAGAAAGCCACTCAAGTTTAAAAACGATGGAACAAGTTTGGTGGTTCAAAATCTTCATCCATCTACAACAACATCTACACTCAAATCATTGGTTGAAAACTGTATCCATTGTGAAATTATGAATAAAACCATCAAACGAATTACAGATGAAGAAGTCACCTATACATTTGCATTTATGAGTTTTCCATCTACAACCTCTTCTTTTGTTGCAAAATGTACATTACATGAACGAGTTGTTGATGGAAATTCATTAATTGTCAAAAATAAACAATCGTATGCTCAGCGTCAAGCTGAAATAGCTGCTTTTAAACAAGCACGTAAACAAGAACAACAACGTCAACGTCAAGAGGAACGTCGTCAACAACGTAAAGAATACTTTCGTCAACAACGAGAAGAACAACGAGAACAAAGACGTCAAGAGCAATCAAAACGTACACAAGAACGTAAGTATACAAAACAACAATCAAACTGGGATGAAGAACAAAATCGTCAAGTACAAGAATCCAAACAACAGGTAAGACAAGAACGTGAAGCATTTCGTAAACTGTTACAATTCAGAAACACAGATTGGAATTGTCCTAAATGTTCCAAGATCAATTTTACACCTAGAACTCATTGTTTCGGTTGTAAAACGGAACGTATCATACCAAAAGAAGTATTGGAAGCAGAAAAGAAGCATCAACAACAAAGACGTGAACGTCGTGAACAATTTGGTTCGTAACTTGTTTGTTCACCATGTTTTATGAAAAGACTTGGATCGTATCTTTATGAATCAAAAAATATTTGTTTTTTGAACTTATAGGTTAATCATATTTTTGAGTTTTTAATTCATTTTATACAATGGTTCGTCCCAATCGTAAAAAAAGCACAGCACGTAAAACAATAACGTCAGAAAAGAAACAAATCATGGCGATAGATTTCCGTGAAGAACAACGTATCAAACAACGTGTATTTCATTTAGCAACACAACCTGTTTTACTTATGGTAGACGAGAATACAGTTCAAGAGCAAGAGCAATACCAAGAAGCACTTGTGATTTTCAGACGATGGTTGTGTGGGTTGTATTTGTATGGTTTACCCAAAGGTGTGAACGGGTATCGTTATTGGTATGATGCAAGTATTGGTAAATTTAGATGTATTGTTCAACACAAAACTGGATATGAACATTTAGTTGAACCATATCATTCATCCGATGACAGTGATGACAGTACAGGATCTGACGATGAAGAAATGGTTCAATATATGGTGCAACGTTATCAACAGATACAAACCAATGGCATTCCAGATACAGACAAAATATTCACCATAGACAATGAGTTTCGATTGGATCTGCATTCAGAAGATATAGGAGAACGCATGTATCGTAATTATCAACTTGCTAATGAACCTGTACAACAAAGTATTTTATCATCTTTTTATCGTTACGTACAAATGTGGTCAGAAGAACAACAACGTGGAGATGAACAAATCGTTCCTGTTTCTCCTGATGGATCTCCTTCTCTTTCTTCTCCTTCTCCTGCAGTTGATCAAGATGGTTTTGTTCGTGATCCTTCTGTCTTGATTCAACAGGAAGATGTCAAGCAATGTTTCGAACATTATCAACGTGAGTTTCCATTTTTTGCCCCAACCCTACGAGAGATCAACAACTATGTCCTTTCTTCAAATGTTCATGAACACGAAGATAACAACATACAGGATGAAGAAGACATTGATGCTCTGGAGTCCATAGTACCGTATACATGTGCATTATTCTTGTATTGTATGAAACCAGAATTTACAGCTTTACATCAAGTTGAATGTAATCGTATTTTGAAACATTTTTATAAATGGTTGATAAAACTAGATGAGTATTATCAAGTTATAAGTTCTTTGTTGTTCAACATGGCATTCTCTTGTCAAAATATATTGATGTTACAGGCCATCGACAAGTATTTCAATTTCTTTTCTTCTAAAAATTCTTCTTACAAAAGTGAAAGTGTATCAAGCACTCCTTCAACCGACGACGAAGATACAAACGAATCCAAAAGAAGACGATATGGTTAATACTTGCGAATCATGTTTGTGTATTTGATAGTTGACGTTGGGTTTGTAATTTTATGTTTTCAAGTTTGTCTTCAATCGTGATTATATAGTTTTTTGAAAATTTAGAATTTAATAGAATTTCATCAACACAAATTAATAAAGAGTGCTGAACAGATGTCATCATTAGAATACGAACATGAACAATCATTTTCACCACCATTTGAACATTTTATTCAATTAGCAAATAGGATTTTCCCAACTTGTTTCAACAACAATCCCAAGTACAAACTTAGTATCGATTCTGTATTACAATCCTCAACATCACAATTTGAAGCAGAAGCAGAAACCACCAAGTGTAGTAAACCATATAGCAAACTACGACGTCAGGTTGCATGTTGGCCTTACGATGAAGAGTTGTATAAACTTTATGGAAGTATACAGTCGCAAGAGGAAAGACAAGTTGCAAGAGACTCGTTATGTTTTTTTATGCTTTCTTCGTAAAGATTCATTACATAATCCAAGGAAGATCGATCTATTCATGAAATTTCAACGATAAAGGTATTAATAAAAATTCAAGTTAATAAAAATCATGTTTTATTAGTTTTCAACTTGTATCAAACATACTATTACTGTGAATGGACCTGTTTATTTCGTTTGTGTTTGCAACAATACTTACACGACATATGGGACACAATACATTATCATTCTGATTGGATTTCATCAAGTCCAAATACTTGTCAACACACTTGGTGTGAAATTCATGTGAACAAGATTGAAATGCATACACATTTGTTTGATTCATAGATTCAAGGCAAATTCCACATGTACATTTGGAACAATCCATGTTTGTTGCATTTGGTACATTACACCATTCGCATGCAAACGTGTATGAAAAATATATAGGTGCTGAACCAACATTTTGGTCAAGCATTCGTTCGACATCTGTTGTTGTAGGAACAATTTGGTTTCGAACATGATTGATACAACACACCTTCTTGCATGTACCCAGTATAAATGAACCAATAAAAAGCATCAAACATACATAGGAAGTATGAGAATTTGAGGATGCAGATGGAGCATAAAAACCCATAATAGTCAATACGTAAATATTACAAATAATAAACAAGTTGTCATTCGTGTCTACAAATAAGAGTAATCTCTCCACATATATTACCAAGAGATCGAGATGATGTGAACCAAGTATTCTTTGTCTATCTACAAACCACGAATGACATAACTGTACATACAACCAATAGAATACTAAGTATAAAATCCATATGCATGCAGAAAAACTTAACACAATACCACTTATTCCAAGCACATAATTGTACTTTATATCTGTGAACAAAAACCCAGTTGATAAACAAATACAACCACTAAATAAATAACAGATGATGTACATTTGCAACAAAAATGAGTAAGAAGATTGTGCATTAACGTATCATAACAACTGAAACGTCAAGTTAAAGTTGCGAACAAATACTTGTGAAAGAGTTAAAAATCGTTTTATTTTATTCACTTGCAGTAAGTTGTAAAAATCATTTTTTTCAAACATTTGAAACTGAAATGTCGATTCAGCAAGTAGTACAAATCACCAGTAACATACATATTTCTTGTTGGAAATGTCCATCATTTTTGCCTCGAAGTTTAGTGGATTTGATGCGTCATAACCTGGATGAAATTCCTTGTTCTAATTTTGTGTCTCATGACTCCAAGTTAGAAACCTTTAGTTCTTGTTCGATTTTAAATAAAGGAGAACCAACTGAAGGAGTAAAACACCCATCGATTCAATTTTCAACGTATCAACCTATGGTTGATTTTATTCAAGAACACTGTGATGTATCTACTGGTTATATACGCGTGTTACGTTTACAATCGCACGATCGTATTCATCGGTTGAAGTTTGATGATATACCACAAAGTAGAAAATGTGTTCAACTATTGATTTTACCTGAACGTGATGATCAACTACGTAGTAAACAAACCATGATTTTACATCTCAATAAAAAAGTTCAAAAACATAGTTCCAATTTAGTTTGTAGTATAGATACAGATGCAATAAAACTTGATGCAACTCGTTATATGCTTCATTTTTCTCATAATGATTGTTTTACTCTTTACAGTCTTGACCATTGTTTACAAGAACTGGATTCTTTTCTTACATTCTCGTTCCCATGTTCATCGTTGGTGCAAGAAATTAAGGAAGAAATTAAGCAAGAAATCAAGCAAAAAGTGAAGCAAGAAAACAATCCTGCTATTGGTTCTACATATATTGTTCAATGTTTTGAGTTGGAAGATAATATTACCGATGATTTGACAGAATGTTTTGAAACATGTTTTTCTCTACACACTAAATTAGAACTAGAAGAAATCAATCAAAAGGTCGATTCATCGTCTCATTTACAAAATCACGTTGTTGAACCTATTTTTACAGTATCAGTTTTGAAACAAGTATTTGAACCGTTATTTAAGTTCAAGCTACGGAATGATTGGAATACATTTTTACGTGTGTTAAAGTATGCATATGATTTTAAGAATGAACACAACAAGCAAGTAGATGTTGTCCATATTATTGAAACGATGTTACCAACTCATTTATTGCTTCAAATATATGAACAAACAACTTATGTACAATTTGTCAATCAAGTAAATTGTTTTTGTTCTCAATTATTTAGTTCAAATAAATAATAAATAAAACATACGTTTATTTTTTTCTTACAATCATTAATTTCATTATTATTTTTGTTCTTGTGTGTGTTTGTACATACAGTATGCAGCACCAAGTAATAAAACTAAGATAGCAGCATTCATCATAGTTGTTGTTGACATCATAGGTTGTTGTACTTGTTGTTGATAGAAATATTCTTTCTTAGCAGCTGTTGTTGCAGGTGCAGGTTCTGCTTTCTTACCTCTTAATTTGTCTAATAAAGATAACTTTGCAGGAGCAGCAGCAGGAGCAGCACCAGCTAATGCAGCAGCACCTTTTAATTTATCCATCATAGAAGGTTGTGCTTCTTGAGCAACTGCAGCAGCTACAGGAGCACCGTTAGAAGCTGGTTGTGAGCTTTGATCCATACGTTTATAAGGTTCTGAACCTTGAGAATTGAACATATTGGAATTACCTTGTACGTTGTTACAAAAACATGCACTAGGTTCGTTCATACCTGCAGATGCAGAAGGACTTCTTCTTCTTACTGCACTTGATTTTGGTGATACTTTCTTACTTGCTGTTTTGGAAGAAGCTAGTTTTGAAGCAGATGTCTTTTTTGTAGCTAAAGTTTTCTTTGCAGCAGATGTTTTCTTTGCTGTTGCAGATGTCTTCTTTGCTGTTGCAGATGTTTTCTTTGCTGCTGTTTTTGCTTTAGTAGTTGTTTTTGCTGCTGAAGCTGCGTTTTTTGCGAGAGCACTCATTATTCTGTTTAAAATATAGTTTAAATAAAAATAAATTTTTTTAACTTTTTTACAGTAAGAATTTGATATAAAGAAGTTTGAAACCAATGGCTTGCAAATGTGTTTGTAAAAATGAATGTGTTTGTCCTCCAATACCAGGTTCAATTGCAAATGGAGGTGGAGCAACAACGTCAAAAGGTGATGAAGCAGGAAAAAAGTCTCTTATGGATTCGTTAAAAGATAAATTAAGTGATCCAAGAATTGCAACAGCAACTGGATTTTTAGGTACAAGTGCTATGTTTTTTGCTGCAGGTGGATCCAAGAAATGGTACATCTTGGCTATTTTAATTTTGATTATACTCATTTGTTCCTTCGTGATATATTGGTTTTACATACGTACACCATCCGATGCTGAACTCAAACTTATGAGTGTTACATCCAGTTTACAAGGTGGGATAGGTGGATTAACATCTCAATTAAAAGATGGATTATCTGGAAAATTGCCAGGAGGATTATCTAGTTTAACTTCTAAATTACCAGGAGGATTATCTGGTTTAACATCCAAGTTATCATCATTGAAATAAACGTTGTAACAAATACGTATGTATAAAAAAACTATGTTTTATACTTAAAATATATCTTGAATTTTCTCTTGATTAAATAATAGGCTTATAACCTGGATACATGCTTGGTAAATGTTGACATTTATTGGTTTGATAATCCCATTGACAAAATGGTTTTGCTCCACATGCTGTAATAATGTCTTGAGTTGGACGTATATTTTCAACAGTTTGACATTCACTCCCACCTGTAATAGTAGGTACAAAGAGTAATGGTTCCCATTGTTCATGTTCACGTGGTTGATACAAAGAAACCAAAAGGGTTATGCATAAAATAAGTAACAATGCTACAATGACAGTTTGCATCTCGGTTTATTATTACTCAAATCAACAAGAAATAAAACAATTTATAAAAAAAATACGACTGACAACTTAGTCGTTATCATCATGAATTTCACTGGATTTCAAACGTTGTTTATTTAATAATTTATGCTTATGTTTATTCTTGTTCATACGATGGTGTTCGGTTACACGATAAGATGGACGTCCATATTCATCATGAAGATCATAATTCGTAAATTGAATGTCTTGATGTTGACGTATATATTCACCTTGTTCTATTCTTGTGATATCGACGATTGAATTGTCTACATAGATTTTTGTCTCTTCGCATTCGTAGATAGGTATCGACCGTGTACGTGAAAACAATTGTGTGTTGTTTGATGAAATGGAACCAGGATCTTTCCTTTGTGCATGAATAGAATCTTCTACATTTGTAAATGACAACGGGGGATCTTCAACCAGATTGTTCTCGATTTTGTGCGTTGATGCATGTTGAACAACGTCTGTGGGAAGCACTTGAACAGACATATTTGACGACATACATACACCCATGTTAATGTTTGTAAATGATTGTACTTACTGTGTTGAAGTTGAATGTAAGTGTAGCATTCAAATTTAAATGTGTAAATCTGAATGAATTATTATAGTTGTCATATTACACCTTGTTATCTTATGTATATTTATAAGCACATGCACATATGTCAAAAATCAACTGGATGATTCAGTATAAAAAGTATGTTTTATACATTTGGTGTTTTATTCATTTTATGTTTTTATGGTTTTTTAGGAGGTGATTTAAGCTGTTGTTGTTGTCTTTGGTTTAGACTTGTAGTGGCAAGAGGAAGCTTTTGTGATGAACCAGTATGGTTTAGCTGTGTTATCACCAGCTTCAATACGTAATAAAGCTTTTAATTTTGTATCAGGGAAGATTTCACGACCATCCTTAGGATTTTGTAAGTTGTGTTCTTTGACGTATTGATTTAACTTCTTGTTGACATCGACACGAGAGTGTAATGTGCCTTTTTCGAAGCCACAGAAATCGTATAATTCATCAGATAATTCAACTTCAACCTTTAAGCCGGATGTGTTGTTCTTTCTATTTGGATTCTTGATCTTTGTGACCTTGATGTGATCCTTTTGCATTTGTTCGATTGTCTTCTTGATATAACGAACATCTTTGATACCTAAACCTTTTGGTGCTCTCTTACGTTTCTTGTTTGTAGCTGGAGCTGCTGTACCATCAGCATTTGTTGCTGGTGCTTCTTCTTTAGGTTGTAATGTTGATAATTTATCATCTAACCATTTCTTTAATCTATCGTATTCTGTGTTTAAGGAATCTTTTGTTGGTTTAGATTTTGCTGCTGCTTCAGATGAAACTTCAGCTGGTGTTTCTGTTGCTTGTGCAGGAGCAACTTCAACTACAGGTGCAACTGGTTCAGCTGCTTTTGTTGAAGCAGCCTTCTTTGTGGATGCTACCTTAGTAGGAGCAGGAGCAGGTGTTGAAACTGGAGCAGGAGCAGGAGCAGGAGTTGCAACAACTGGTTCAGCTGCTTTTGTTGAAGCTGCCTTTTTTGTTGATGCTACCTTAGCAGGAGCAGGAGCAGGAGCAGGAGTTGTTTGTACAGGTGTTGGTTCAACAGCAGGTGTTGTAGCAGGAGCAGGAGCAGCGACAGTTGTAGCAGATTTGTTTGTTTGTTTTGGAGCCATGATTGTATGAATAGAAAGTTGTTTTTGAATATACTCAAACCTTAACTTTAAATATATATTTCATAAAACATAAAAAACGCCATTTTCATCAGAGAATTACGTTTCAATTCTCTGAAATTTTACACAAAACTACATCATTTCAGCCAAAAATGAGTGTCTAAACTATGTTTTACAACTATAAAACAAGTTGAAAATAAAATGTGCAAAATTTCAGAACTGACGTGTTACGTGAAAGATCTATAAAATATCACTTATTTTATCAACTTGTTTTGTTTCGTTGTTTTGAATGATTCATTTTAACTTTTTTCTTATTACTTATTACTTATTACTTATTACTTAGCAATTACAACTCACACACAAGTATAAAAATATGGTTTATACTTAATCTTTATTATATTTATTCTTGCACATACATACATAAACAAATGTTTTATCCTTTCTTTTGTGCTTTGAATGTATCAATAAATTCATGTATTTTGTCACAATTGGATTTATCGGATGTAATGTGACATACAGGTAAATCCGATGAATGGATCCATCTTTGATGATAAGCATCTAACGACTCTAAATACGCCATAGGTATATTCTCTTCTCCTTCACGACCACGATGTTTAATACGTTCATGGCACAAATCATGTTCCGTTGTAATATATATTAAACCTGAAATAGGTATCATATTTGCAAAAATCTCATACCAATACGTATACACTTGCCATTCAATCGGTGACAACTTGCCATCATCCTTCAACATTTGTGCAAACACATATCTATCCGTTAAAACTGAACGTTCTGTAATCAATATATATGGTTCAGTTTGAGCTGGTAATGTTTCCAACGAATCAATAGCTTTCTTTGCATTATGATACCTGGTGATAAACGCTGTATTTTGTAATGTATATGCCCATCTTGGTGTATCTTGATAAAAGTGTTGTAATAACGATGTTCCTTCATTGTCTTTAAGTTGTTGCCATACATCTACAGGTTCATCAATATAAATAAATTCAGGATACTTCTCCTTCATATGATTCAACATAGTAGATTTTCCACCACCTATATTGCCTTCAATCGATAATAGAATAAATGATCTCATACTTGATTCGTGTGTTCAAAAAGGTTTTTTGGAACAATTAACAACAATCAGAATAAAATAGAATTGTTTATTCATTTAAACTTGATTTAATCCATATTTCTGCATCTTTGGCAGCTTGTAAATCGAACTTAGTCATAAAGTCAATATGTTGATGTTGCAAATATTCAATCAATTTCACAGTATTCAAATTTCCAACTCGTTTGGATGAATAAGGACATCCACCTGCTCCTCCCAACGATGATTGTAATGATGTAACTCCTTTACTTAATCCCACTTGTATGTTGTCAATGGCATGGTTGTTTGTATCGTGAAAATGAAGAGACACTTTTTCAACTGGAAATACATGTTGTATCACCTGATCCAAGACAAACGATGTAGCAATTGGAGTTGCTGAACCAATCGTGTCTGCGATATCGATCGTATCAATGTTTAATTGTCGGTATTTATCACATGCTTCCAACACAGAACGTATGTTCACTAATCCTTCATACGGACATTCAAAACAACATGACAAAGATCCACGTACTTTGATTCCATGTGATTTTGCAACTTGAGCTATATCCTTGAATCGTTCAAATGCTTCGTTTTGTGTACAATTAATATTGGCTTTGTTGAATGTATTGGTGGTGGAAACAAACAAGACAATCTCGTCTACCTTACTCTCAATTGCTTGTTCTAATCCTTTCATATTTGGAACTAACGCACTCAAAAACAATTGTGAACGAACTTCAGGTTCAATTCTTCGTATCAATTCCTTCGTCGATGCCATTTGTGGAACCCATTTTGGAGACACAAATGAACCTATTTCAATATGTCGTAATCCGACCTTGAACATATGTTGTAAATATTGATATTTTTGATCCAATGATAAAATACGTTTTTCATTCTGCAATCCATCACGTAATCCTACTTCGATGATATTGCAACTTTGAAGATGTTTACCTGAAGCATGAGTTGTTATCGCAGCATTTTTAGAAAATGTAGAAAATGTACGATGAAAGAGTGAAAAAAACGTCATAGTCCAGATTGTTGTATATGAATCCAGAAAGATTTATTTAAAATATGTTTTTGTAAAGTTTGTAACCAAAAGGGAAGATGAAAAAAGGTATTCCGTTTTAAACTTATGAACAATGTTCAAACCATCTTAACGGTCAAATCCGTCACAGTTTTTTAGATGAATAAACCGTTGTGTTTTATCGTGACTTGTACGTTGGTCTACATTGGATTATTCACGTTTGAAACCATAGTTGCTACCAATTATTCAACTAGTGTACCTGAACCTAAATTGTGGTTAATCGTTCATTCGTTTGCTTTATTGATGTGCTCAATCACGTGCTTAATCGTTATCCTCAAGTACACGTTTTGTCGTACTCAACAATCTAACTTTCGTGTTCAAGACATGTTCTCCGAATGTCCTTTCGCGTTGAAGTTTATCATTGTACTTGGTGTTGTAGTCGAAAATGGGTTGTTTTTATTTGGTTGGTTTTACATTGTTTCTTCAAAAGTAGGTGTAACTTCGAGTATAAACATAACAATTTGCTTAAATACTATAAAACTAATAACAATCTTGATTTTGTATATATTGACATCATAAAAAACAAAACTTAATTGATCAAAAACAAGTCATTTCCTTTTTGAGCTATCAAAGGCACAAATGTAGAAGCATTAATGATAGGTATAAAAGGATAAAAAAATGTAATACGATCAAAGTCACATTCTCCTTGTTGAAAACGATATTCTACACCAACAGGATGTAATGTACCTTCATAGGTGTACTGAAACAGCTTGATGATATTATCATTGAATAATACCAAAACGTAATCGTACAAGATCGAAAACCATTTGACGTTCTTGAGATATGCAGGTGGATACCTAAGTTCTAAATCGAGGTCTTCTTCTTTGAGTAAACACAAATCACCATCATCGCACAAGACAAACATAACGTCTTCTTTAAAATTGTTCTCGAGCATTTGGCTACATTTTAGACGAAACCACATTTTACATTGTTCTAACCATGTACTACAATCCCAAGGAACACGATCAATGAATTTGCGTGTGTAACTTATATCACGTGAAAACTTGATTTGAAAATCGTGCGATAACATCATGATACGATGATCGTCACCAACAAGATACAACCCACATCGTTCATGCCATACTCCGTGTAAGATGTCTGTTTTATACTTATACACGAAAAACTGAATATGGTTGATATCAGTATCAATTGGACTTTGTAATTGGATCTTTGAGACTGAGCAGTACGCGTATTGTTGAATAATGTAAGCAAGGTGTTTTTCTTGCAAACGAGTGCTTAATGATTCTTGTACAATCGTTTCAAAAGACATGATTAATGGTGAATAGTTTGAACTTGGGAATTAAGTTGCGATTGATATATTATATAAGGTACAATTAGTTACAAAAAATAGACAATGACTTGAGTTTATAAAATGTTATCCAATGTATCAGCACGTAATAAACATATCACCATGTTCTCTTACAACAGCTTGAAAACATGGTTGTATTTGACGCTTACAAAATGTTGATGTTCATATGTTTATTACGTGTGATTATTTGTTGGCAATTGTTGAAATAAAAACAAACAATACTTTTATTGAATCAAAAATAGTTCATAGTCGTTTTGTGCAAGCAAAGAAAGATACACATTTGATGACGACACAGGAATACTCGGGTAAAAAAACGTAATACGGTTGAACACATACGGACACCTGAAATGATACTCATGAACAAGAAACAACGTACCATGTACTCCAACTTGATACAATTGTATATCCGAGGTTGTAGACAAGACAACGAGTAAATCATCCACGATTGCAAACCACGAGACGTTGGCTAAACACTGGGTCAATGCACACGAAGATGGTTCCGTTTCTACATTCGTTTTGAAGAGACAATTATCTTCGTTTTGCACATTCGTTTTGAAGAGACAATTATCTTCGTTTTGCACATTCGTTTTGAAGAGACAATTATCTTCGTTTTGCACATTCGTTTTGAAGAGACAATTATCTTCTGTCAAGACAAACAACATCTGTGATTGTAACCAAATTGTCATCATTTGACAACAACGAACTCGTTCTTGCAATTCGTCGTAAAACGTGTCAAATACCTTCAGACACTCGAACGGAATAGGTGCAATATCACGACTTGCTCCACGAGCATCACGAACGGGTTCAAATGTCAATTCAGGTGTAATCTTTATAATCGCATCCATTATACTATACATACTAGGATCACTATACTTGACATATACACCAGGTTTCACAATCCAGGTATTGTCTGGTTCTCTTCTTATTTTATGCTTGAAATATTGTATGTGAATAATTTGGCGGTTACGATTGGAACACATTGGGATCTGTGTGACCGTGTTATAAGCATACTCTTCTATGATACGAATCACGTACGTTTCTAAAATATATGCTTGCAAGTGTTGTTGTAAACATGTAGACAATGACATTCACGTATCAATTGTGGTAAGTATGTGTGAACTTGCATCTCAAGGTATGATTGATAAAATACTTTTAAAAAAATATCAAATCATTTTCACTTGTGTAATCATATATTGGTAAGTTGTGCTGAATAGAATGTTAGATCGTGATTGCATGTCTTTTCAACATCGTATCTTTGAACTACATCAATTGTATCTTCCACAATTGTTTTGTTATGTACGACTTAATGAAGGGATTATATGTACAACATTCCATGAACAAATGCTAATGTTTTGTACACAACACAAACAAGCTATTTTTGAACAAGCGTTTGATAAATTACCAAGTTTGATATCGATTCCTATCGTTGACAAAGACGATGACGAAGAACCACACCTTGTTCTTGACTTGTCACAAATACCCAAAGAAAAACATACACTTTTATTTGATTATCTTGGATTCATTTTACAACACGTTTTGTTTCTACAAAGTCAAACTGCAAAAACTGTCAAACAAATAGTAGGATGTTGTCATCCACACCTACAAATGAAGCATGTGTTTATAGCTGTAGAATGTAGGAATGGGTATATGTACGTTATTGATGGAGATCCTTCACAACCAGAAACTCAAGTCCAAGTCGATCATTTGATGAATGCATTTTTAAATTTTAAACGATTGTGTCAAGCAGGTTGGCACCAATTGTCTGTCTTTCAACTATCGTCCTCAACCAGTTTTGTTATCGATATGCATAGCAAAGTCAATTTGATTTTGTAAATATACTGTTAATCACGTATAATAAAATATATACACTTGTGACTCTTTTGTGCTTACGCTTTCGAACAAAATGGGTGTCAACCTAATGATATTTAAAGGGAATCCGACAAATTAACAAATACCATCATGTGTATCATAAGTGAACCAGTAAAAGAAGTAGAAGCAACTAAGATTCTGGTTGCAATCAACGCCAATCAAACACGACAAATGGTTGTGTATAGTAATCGAGTAGATAATGATAGTGCAACCAACGCCATGATCTTGCCAGTTCCTAATGCACATACGATTCAATTTCATGATCTTTCCAAGCATAAAAACATCTTCAAAGATCTCGACCGTTCTTTCCTAAGTAGTATGATTACTACCAATTCGTTCTCGTATTCTGCAAACCAAACACCGTTAGCTATCATCGATGTTGGAAGCTATCAAGTCTCTTTAGCACCTACAACTGCAGATTTACTTCGTATTGACACAACAGTGTTTAGCATATCTGCAGGTTGCCTTGACCTATTAAAGTCCGACTATGCAACCAACTATGGTTTTATTGTTTGTAAATTAAAACAGGGAAATGCAACCTATCATCCTTTTGCATATTCTCATCAAATCGTTAATAAAGATGCAATCTTTGTTCCAACCAAGCATTATCATGAACATGCAACAACTGACTTTCAGGACTTTCAGTATGAAACAAACGAAGATACAAACCATGATGAAACATGGTCACACAATATTTACTTATACAATTGTAAAGCACCAAATCAACAATTAATGGGAAATTACACACACACTTGGTTGAAACGTAATCCATTGATATTTGATTATAACACCATAGACTTTGACTTTGGTCATTGTCACAATCTTGAAAAGTATACTATCAACGGTGAATATCCAAACAAGGATATCTTGGTATCGGTGTAACCAAGAAAGAAAACAGGCAAAAACGAATAAATATATGTTTTATTCAAGACATTTAGGTTGTTATAAAAATGATCATAACAAATAAGTAAAGAAATAAAGAAACACGTTTATGATTGATGTTGAGGAACATCGTTTTGTGGATGAACAGGTGGATGAACAGGTGGTTGAACAGGTGGATGAACAGGTGGATGATAAAAATAAGGTGGATATGGATACAATCCATGATAAAAATGAGGAGCACCCATTGGTGCAAAAGCAATATTGTTATTGTTATAAAATGGATTCGTATAAGAAGACACATTTGTGTGTGAAGGCATAGTATGAGGATACATAGGATGACGGTTCGTAATACTTGGTTGTGACGAAGGTACTTGAGGTGTTGTTGATGGTTGACACTTGATTTGACTACACGAAGAAGAAGTTGAAACAGGAGATGTTGGTTGTGAAATATTGGTATCGTTTTTCTCTACAATTGTGTTGGTAGTAAGTGGGTTGGTAGATTTTTTTGCTCTACGATCGTTTGTAGAACTGTTTGCTTTTGTTGCTTTAGATTGTTTACGTTTACGTTTTAAAACACTACGAATAGTAGAAGGTTGGTCTGTTGTTGAATCTTCTTCGTCGTCACTTTGTTGTTGGTGTTGATCTTGTATACCAGAAATATCTTGTTCTTCATCATCTTCTTTCTCTTCGAGTTTATCGTCTTCTTTTTCTTCGAGTTTATCGTCTTCTTTTTCTTCGTGTTTATCGTCTTTGTTGTAAGTTGTTTCTATCCACTGTTCAAATAAATTGAATGCTTGTTTTGCTACTTCTTCTTGTACATTGAAAGAATACATTTGCATCGGTAATACAGGACGTGTTTTGCTTGAGCTAGTCGTTCTAGTTGACATGAAAATGAAATCTTCACCGATAGGTAATTGTTCTAGGATTTGCAAATCATGGCGTATACGTGCCAAGATACAATCACGCGCTTTTGAAACTTGTAGTTTAGTTGATTTTCGTAATGTTTGAACCGTATACATTAATCGTCGTTGGTCTTTTGTGTATGAAACATGAGGTAATGGTCCATGTTCGTAATCTTCATTTGTTAATCGTGAAGAATCTCGAGTCTTTTGTTTGTGCATGATGAAACACGAAAGAAAATGAATTGATAAAAATAAATGATTTTATTTCTGTCGGTCTGAGACAAAACTTGAGCTCAAAAAAAACAAAAACTCAAAAAACGTTTGTTACAATCCATACTTTTGTTTTAATCGAAAGATAGCTGCTTCTTTTGCTTTAGCTTCTACTTCAATATCAATCGTTATTTCTTTGGAGAGTTGCAACAATGCGGATGGGATTGCTTCAATAAAATCATGATGTGAACCGACAGGTTTATTCTGTGCTTGATCCGATATATGAAACAATGGTCTTGCGTGTTTCCACGTATCAACAGCTTCTTGCACTAAATGTTCTAATTCTTCTTGTTGTTCATTTGGATGAAAATGGTTGTAACACATATAATGATGTGTGTCGACAATAACAGGAATACGACAAGCTTCCGACAAGTCTAAACAATCACGTACAGAGTAACATTTTTCACAATTTTCCAAGGCAATTCTTGGTTTGACGGGTGTAGGTAAATCATCGAACTGTTCAATCCATCGACGTTTGGTTCCTTCTTTATCACCATAAACACCACCACCGTGAATACAAAGAATACCAGATTCATCGATGTTCATATGATCAAAAATAGATGCATGATGGAGAAGATCATGGCATGTAGCTTCAAAGATTTTAGGTGATTTTGTTCCAATCTGGTTGAATTGTCCTGGATGAAATGTAACACGATGTTTCCATTCATGTATCAACTTGGAGGCATCGTCTAAATGTTTATGTGCAAAGTCGATAGTGTAGGATTCTACTTCAGGGTCTGTGAATCGTGGAAACATGTCAGAAGAAATACGTAGGTGTTGAATATTATGTTGTTGGTTCCATTCTATCAGATATGAAAGATCTCGAGTGTTCTGTAAAGCTAATTCTTGTGCTCGTTGGACACTGTAGTATTTACGATTGTTGATAGTACGTGAACAAAAAATAGGTACTTTGCCTCTAGGTCGTTTGGTTATCTTGTTTGTAGACATGAGCCAATCACGGGCATCTTCACGTAATGTATTGTTGATGCAGCATAGACCCAGGTTGATATTGTACATTTTGACAGGTTTATATGTTTTGTGTTTATTTTGAAGACAAAAATCAAGACAAAAACGAGCAAAAATAAAGTATAAAAAAGAAGATAAAAACCGTTCACAACATACGTACTAACGACATACGTACTAACAACTTTAAGAACAAAAACAAGGTAGAGAACTTTTTTCTGTTTATCTTTTTTCTTTTTTTCTTGAGGATGGAATAAATTGAGAATGTCATCCGAGTTAGAACTTATTTTAGTTGAACAAGGACAACCTCTGAAGCCTAAGCGTTGGTTAGAAAAAGAAGTTAGTCTCCTTCAAAAAGCAATTCCACAAATGACCTCTGCTCACAAGTGGTGTCCTCGTTTTTGTGGTTGCCAAGCAAGAACTACATGCCAATGTTCAGATTGTATGATTTGTAATTGTTTACGACAACGTTTACAACAAGTGCAATCCAAGTTTCAAATGAACAAAGCAAACATTGCACCAGTTCCACGAATGCAACTTGACAAACAACTTGCTCAATGTTATTTACTTTTACATCGTCATTCAGAATAAAAATACACATTGATTTTATTCGACTTTAACAACTTATGTGTAAGTTAATAATTGAAATATTTAATGACTAACAAACAAACAGTTAAAAAGACAGCACCTGATAATACTTGTTGAAGGGATGGTTGATGTACAATTTTTTGTAATAAGGTTTGAAAGTATGGAGTTGTGAAGAACATATAAAGAGCAGTAATCACAGCAGCTTTCTTAACGGATGTATAAACAGATGATTCTGTAGAACAAACAGGACAACCACCTTCGGATGCAAAATGTTCATGTGCTTGTTGAATAAGTTTGTCTTCGGAGACAGGTTTTTGCGCTGGACTTGTTTCTTGTTCAAATTTTTCAACAGGCATTTGTACAGTGTGTGTAGCAGTTTGTGGTTCATTAACAGGTTCAGGAGCTTTCAATGCTTCTAAGACATTGTATAAATATTCGAGGTTACCTTGTTGTTGTGGATTAGGTTGTGCGTCTTGTTTTAATGTTGCAATATTATCACCAAATTGATTCATCTGTATCTATATTAAGTTGTAGACTATGTTTATCCATCTTGTAGAGACAAAATTTTCACAATAATTAAATTTACTACAACGTAGATTTAAAGACGTTTCAAAAAAATACCTAATAACGAATGTCATCGTCCAAGCATAAAATATATAATGAAGACAGTGAGGAAGAACAATCTCGTCATAAAGACGAACGTGAACCATCCACACCTCCTCAACAAGAAGAAGAGGAAGACGTGTTCGACATCAACCATTTAATCAGATTTTTTGAACGTAATAAAATAGAAACACGTGCTTTATATTCAATTGAAAAATCCATCAAAGCCATACTTATTAAATACATGAACGATCCAATGGAACTATTGGTGTATGTTCCTTCCAAGTATGACATCCGTGTGACTAAGAAGGATTATACTGCGATTTCCAGGTTCAATTTAGAAGATGATGACGATGATGATGAAATACAAGCACAAAAAAGCATGAATCCATCCTTGTTCAATAATCAAGTAGCTGTGGACATTGTCAAGGCACAACGTCTGAACAGTATGAAAGCATTAGAACGTTTCTTACCTTTATTGA
>Ga0214923_10000792_pt1 | contig 46749 bp, 34 predicted proteins | sample LL1510_MetaG_FD_177993 | JGI IMG/M metagenome (GOLD analysis project Ga0214923, IMG submission 177993) | Freshwater microbial communities from Lake Lanier, Atlanta, Georgia, United States - LL-1510 | ecosystem: Environmental > Aquatic > Freshwater > Lake | place: USA: Georgia | collected... | reverse complement strand
TCTCTGCAGAAGAGCTCGTGCAGTATGAACGCCATCTCGGTTCATTGCGAGATACCAAGAGTTATTTTCGCACCTACTACAGTGATGGAAGACGCGACGGACTCCTAGAAGGAAGAGTCGAAGGAATCACTCAAGGAATTGTTCAAGGGAAAGCAGAAGGGAAAGCAGAAGGGAAAATTGAAGTTGCTCTTAAGTTACACGGATTAGGATTGCCTCTTGCGGAGATCTGCAAAGCAACCGATCTCACAAGAGAAACGCTTGAGAAACTGATCTCAAATCAGTAACTCATTCTAGCAGAAGTTTTCTACAGCTGCATCATGAAGTATGAATTGGATTCATTAATTTTCCGTTGCGCGGAACATCGTGATCTACCCGTAATTGTAAAACTTCTCTCCGATGATGAGCTTGGAAAAAACAGGGAATCATCGAGTGCAATTCCTGAAGCATGTTATGAAAAAGCATTTCAAAAAATTAGAGCAGACTCGAATAATCCTCTCATGGTTGTCGAGCTTTATGATCACATCATTGGAACATGCCATCTCACCTTGCTCCCTTCGCTAACACATCGAGGGAGCACTCGATTACACATAGAAGCTGTACGTATTGCAGAGGCTTATCGTGAAAAAGGAATCGGAAAGTGGATGTTTGAGCAAATTTTTGAGTTTGCCAAAGAAAATGAAGCTTCCATCATCGAGCTCACAACCGATAAGCAAAGAACACGGGCGAGGAAATTTTATGAACAACTTGGATTTGAGGCAACCCATGAAGGAATGAAAAAGAAAATTTAATCGCTGTTTTTATACTTTTCCCAGATGAATTTCAGTACTTATGAAAGTAGTGAATGCTTCGCATAGTTGTAAAATTTTACGAAGTTTACTATGATCCGATGTCATGCGACGCTCGGGAAAGTCTCCTAACCCGAATATTTCAAACACGATGATCATCAAAAAATTCTATCCCTTCACTTCAATGGCAAGCTTCTTTCTAAGAATATCACGCGTGGAGTGCATGGAATACTGGGGCCACTTTCGAGTGCTTGAATATTCGCTCTGGTTGCTCTGCATGATGCTTTTTGTTGTAGCACCTGTCTTTGCGGGAAGTGATCTTCCTCCTGCTCGTCACGCTTCTCCTTGCCTCAACAAGGAGAATTCTGGTTCGCTCCCTGTCTTGCTGAGCTTAGAGCATATTGGTAAGGATCTGCACCTAACCTCCCTTCAACGCTCTGTGATTGGAGGGTTGCGCAATGATTATCGCTCTATAGCGATGAAAATAACGGAAGCCGGACGTGCTGGATCCTCCAGTAGTGTCCAATTACAAATCAAGCTAGATCATCTTGACGCCTCTTTTAATGAGCGTGTGAAGGCTCTTTTAAATCACCATCAACGCCTTCGTCTACGCGAAATTGAGAGACAAGTCCTTGGAGGGACCTTGCTCACAGCACCCTCGGAGCAACAATTCTTAAACCTTACCGAGGCACAGAAAGAGAAGATTGCTCTGCTTGCAAAGGATGCCAATAACAAGGCATCTATCATCAACCTCCATGCATGGCAAGGGAAGCTCAACTACCATCATCAAATTATGGCCCTGAGAAAAAATCGTCTTCACTACGCTTCTGCGATGCTTAAGGTCTTAACTCCATCCCAGCTTGAAACCTGGAGGAGTGCACAAGGGGCTAAGTTGGTTTTTTAAAACGTATGGGGTCAATCGAATCGATAGTAGAAAAACTCAACGCTTTTTTTAAGACCTATGGAGAGGCTCTAAAGAGGGATGCTTCCATTATTTTACCTCCTCTGGTAGTTGTAGCGCTTTGATCTTTTCTACGGCATTGCGATGGCAGATAAGAATGGCATCGTGAGTTTGCACCACAACAAGATTGTCAACTCCACAAAGAGTGATGATTTTTTCAGGAGAATCTTGTGAGAGGACAATGTTATTCTTGGCATCATGCGTGATGATGGCATGAGTGTTTGTTTTGATCGTATTGCCAAAGGCGTCGACGCCAAGGTGCTTGGGGAGGGCTGTCCAATGGCCCACATCATCCCAATCAAAGGTGGCAATTGCAGCAATCACCTTTTCTGCATGTTCCATGATCGCATAATCAACGGAAATTTTAGGAAGAGTAGAAAATTTTTCTAAGATAACACTTTCTGGTATAGCACTCCTGATGAGCTCACCTGCAAAATCAGCTAATAGGGGTTGTTGACGACGACATTCCTCTAAAAAGCACTCTCCTTTCCAAAGGAACATCCCCGCATTCCATCCGTAATCCCCGCTCGCAAGGAATTCTTTTGCTTTTTCTTGCGATGGTTTTTCGACAAAAGAATCGACAGATCGAAAGATCGTCTTGCGCTCATAGTTATGGGTGAGGACCTCACCAAGCTTAAGATAGCCAAAACTACTGGAGGGGTTGCTTGGTTTTATAGAAAATGTGATCAGGGCATGAGATGATGCTGCGAGGGAAGAGGCCTCGAGGATTTGTTCTTGGAAGAGAGTGCGTTCATGAATCATAGCGTCAGCCGGGAAAAGCCCTAGGATAGCATCTGGATTGTGATGTAGGGCTATTGCTGTTGCCAGGGTGGCAGCGGGAGCCGTGTCACGCTTGGCGGGTTCTGCAATGATATTTTTGCGTGGATGATGTGGGATAGCCTGAAACGTAGCCTCTACTTGGGCTTCATTAGTAAGAACAAAAATGTGTTCCCTGGGCACAACTCCCTCAAAGCGGCGGATCGTTTGCTCGAGTAATGTTTCATCGCTCAAAATACGCAGCAGGTGTTTGGGAGTGGACTTACGGCTAGCAGGCCAGAACCGCTCACCACTACCTCCGGCCATAATGAAGATAAAGAGCGGGGAAGAAGAGATTGGATGTCGAGTCATGATTGTGAGTCAAAAATATTCGCTTTGATGTGAATGTGGCCACGCGAGCGATACGCATGACGATCGCCGGGAAGGTTAATTTGATGAGCGCTCTGAGGATGTAAGAGTGAGGAGACTTTTTCTACTTCAGCAAAACCAACTTCCGAAAAACCACGTTCCTTGAGCCATATATGGATGACACGGCGTGCTAAGGCAAGTGGTAGGGCGTTTATCTTCTCAATGCTTAAGGAAGGATTTTTTGCCAAGGGAGCGGCTGCGCTTTCTAGGTATTGATCTTCAATCGCTAAAATTCTAGCAGTACGTAGGATTGCTTCACGGTAGGAGGTCCCTACGAGCTTATCAAGTAGGGGAAAAAGCTCATGGCGAAAGCGGTTTCTTGTCGGAATCAGGGAATCATTGCTCTTGTCGTGACAATAGGGAATGGAACGCTCTTGAAGATAGTGCGTGAGTCTTTTCTTGGAGAGTGAGAGGAGGGGGCGCACGATCATGAGAGGACGTCCTCCAATGAGACGCTCATGATAGGGTAACATGCCAGCAAGCCCTTTAGATCCAGTACCACGCAGGAAATTAAAAAAACAAGTCTCTATCTGATCATCAGCATGATGTCCAAGGAGAAGCGTGTTCAATGAATGCTCTGCCGAGATTTGTGCAAAAAATTCATACCTGGCCTCACGTGCTGCTGTTTCTATGGAGATCTTGGATGTTTTGGCTCGTGCACAAACAAACTCACTCCCGCTCACAAAAGGCAGATCAAGCCTTACTGCCAAATTTTTGACAAAGAGAGCATCGGCGTGAGAGTCCTCCCCTCGTAACTCATGATTAAAGTGACATACAAGAAGATGACGATACCCTCCCTCCAAGAGTAGATGGAGTAAGGCTACAGAGTCGCTTCCTCCCGAAACACCTACAAGATAAGATCCTTCTTTGGGTAATACGTGGAGCTCTTGAGTAACAACGTCAAGGGGATTTTTTGGAAAAAATCTATTATCTATTTTGACTGATCTTTTGTTTTGGTCTGGCTGCACGTTGTGATCCATGTGCTTAAGCTCCTAGCCAATGGACGTGGCCCCATAGTAAGGCTGCAAGGCAACGGGTAAAATCAGAGCGCCTTGTGGCTCTGTGAAGGTTTCTAAGAGTGCCACGTAAAGCCTTGGTAAGGCCGTTCCCGAGCCATTGAGGGTATGACAGAAATGATTGTTTTGCTCGGCATCTTTGTAGCGAAGATTCATGCGCCGTGCTTGATAATCACCAAATTGAGAACAGCTGGAGACTTCAAGAAAGGCTCCCTGACCAGGAGACCAGACTTCGAGATCATATGTCCGCATGGCACTAGCGCCAAGATCTCCTGCACATAATTCTAAAACCCGGTAGGGAAGTTCTAATAATTGCAGTACGCGCTCTGCATCTGCAGTAAGTGTTTCTAGTTCTTGATCTGCTTGGCTTGGAAGAGAGATTTTTACAAGTTCTACCTTGTTAAATTGATGCATCCGAATCATGCCGCGTGTATCGCGTCCTGCTCCTCCTGACTCACGGCGAAAGCAGGGGGTACAGGCAGTTAATTTGAGGGGTAATTCTTTTTCTAAGAGAATTTCGTCTCGATAAAAATTTGTGAGTGAGACTTCGGCAGTCGGTGTAAGAAATTGAGTGCCCTCATCAATGCCGTACATCTCTTCTTCAAACTTAGGTAACTGTCCCGTCCCAATCATGACTTCACGCCGGACCATTAGAGGCATGCCCATTTCGGTATAACCATGGGCTTGTGTGTGTAGGTCGAGGAGAAAATTGCTGATGGCGCGCTCGAGGCGTGCTCCTTTTCCAGTAAAACAGACAAAGCCGCTTCCACTTAATTTGGTCGCACGACTTAGATCAAAGAGCCCCAGGCGTTCTCCGATCGTGAGATGATTCTCGTGTGTGGCCATCGAGTGATGCCCCCAGCTTCGAACGACAATATTGTCAGAAGATGTGTGGCCACTGGGAACCTTAGGATGAGGAAGATTAGGAATTTGTAATAAAAGCGCGCGCTGTTCTCTCTCCTGCTCGAGTGCTGCGGCATCGAGGGCTTCCATGGTGGCAGCAAAACTTTTGACTTCGACTTCCAGGCTTGATGTTTCTTGTTGACGACTTTTTAAAATGCCAATTTCTTTGCTTAAGCTATTGCGCTTGGCCCGTAATTCTTGGAGGCGTGTTTGCGTTTCACGTCTTTTTTGATCACACAAGAGGACAGCGTCGACTAATGCTACAAATTCTTGGGCTTGGGAGCGTCTTTGAAGCTGCTCTTTGACACCATCAGGATCATCACGAAGAAGGCGAATATCTAACATAAACCCTGAGCATAACGAGTCGATGATACGGCGTAAAGCGCAACGATCAATTTCGAAGTCGTAGCGAACATTTGCAACTGTCTATTATCTTTTCCAGATTGGATACTCTAGCCAGAGAGAAGAGGAAATTCCTTGTTGGTAGGCCTTGAGTGCTTGTCGAGAAGAATTCACGCGTAAGTTACTAAAACTTTCATCCGGATTGGCCCAGCGCTCATGCCATACAACAGCAGCCTTGAGGCGTGGATATTCCTTGGAGATCATGAGTCGGCAACCATCTGTATACCATGCTGCCTTATCGCCAGATCCATGAGGCTCGGCGACCCCCCATTCTGCAACCATAATAGGTTTTTTGGGATCTAAGGCGCACAGCTCCTTATAAGGCCAATCTAAGAGCGAGGAAAAAACAGCCCATTCTTCTTTCGCATATTGCTTCCCAAAAAGGCTCATCGCAAGCCAATCGACATACTCTGGACCAGGATAATAGGCAGCAGCTAGGTTCCAACTATTGTTGGGATAAGAATAATTATTGACCTGAAAGACCCAAAGAATATTCGTAGCGCCGCGTGCCCTGACTCTATTGACAACATAGCGGTAAGCTTTTTTATATTTTTCTGCCCCCATAATAAAATTTTTCTCAAATTTTTTCTCATACAACAAGTGTTCCATGCCCTGGATATTGACTGGTTTTTCATGTTCTATTTTTTGGTGATAAAAATAACCCGACCATGGAAACCATGTTCCATTCATCTCACAGGCAAAGGAGACAAAAAACTCTTGGGGGATTTCCTTAGCGCGATCAGCCCAGGCATCGATATAGGCGTCCCACGTTCCATTTAAAATTTTATCGAGTGAAAACTTATCGGGTCCTCGTTCCTGATCAAATGGCTCATCCCATGGCGACCAGTAAATCAGTGGCACAGCCCCGTAGGAACGAATAAGATTGACCTGTTCTTTAGGAAATTGTCCGCGAGCCCAAAAGGATCCAAACGAAATAATGGCTTGGTGTTTGCCAACGAGCTGCTGAAATTTTTCTATTCCCTCGAGCGTAACTCCATCCTCTCCATCACCAAAATCAATATAGGCTCCGCTATAGGCGCCTTGCTGAGGAATTTCTAAGACCTTAAAGGATGCTGTTTGAGTGGGTAGAGAGGGTGTGGCCTGCCCCATAACCACAAGGCAAGGAAGGAGCGCGAGTAAGAGAATATTTTTAAAAAAAAGTCGTGGTGCTTGGATCATAAATTTATTGCATCAATGTTTCAGTAATGGCTTGCGCAACTTCTTCTGGGCTAATACCCATCATACAACAAAAATCAATAGGACAGGTTCTTAGAAAACAGGGGCTGCACTCTACAGGGTGACGCAAAACACGATGAATGCTACCTTGCGGGCCCGTGAGTGTTGGATCGGTAGAACCAAAGATAGCGACTGTAGGAATATCAAAGAGAGCTGCTAAGTGCATGCTCCCCGTGTCATTGGTGAGGAGAAGGTCGAGTTTTTTAATAATGGTCATAAGCTCTTCAAGCGATGTTTTGCCAATATGATTTTCTACTTTCCCTGGAAAGTTCTCTATTAAAGGGATAGAAAGGGATGCTTCTGCAGGCGTTCCAAGCAGTACCCACACGATAGAATAAGGGAGTAATTGATCCATGACGGTGCGAAAGCGATCAATTGGCCAACGTTTTGCTGGTCCATATTCTGCACCAGGACAGAGGCCGATACGTACAGCTTCTTTGCGTTTCGAGAAAGGTTCAAACGGTGTTGTCATGCCCTTTGTTCTTCCTTGCATGGTGGTATGGTAGTCCCGAGCCAATGGGCCACGGCATGATATTCATCAGCTTGATGAGTACAAGCAAACTTAGGAAAAGGTTGATGAATGAGCCATTGTCGTACTACTCCCTTTTTTTCAGTGCGGCCAATGCACCTTGGGATATTTGCTAACCGGACCTCTAGGGCACTACGAATGGAATTAGGTAGGACAAGTGCTGCTTCAAAAGGAGGTTGCCCCTGACGCCTGTTGCTCTTTTTAAGTTTACGTGCGACCAACCAGGGTGATGCCTTGGGTGGTATTTCAATCACCTCATCAACCTCGTCAAAAGACTTCCAAAGTGCTGTTAGTTTCTGAGGAGTGAGTATGGTGAGATGCAAATCAGGACGACCTTTTTTTAACGAGCATATGGCCGGTGCTGCCATACAAGCATCTCCAAGCCAATTGGGAGAACGCACCAGTAGCTTCAAGGGTTGAAGAGCAGTTTCTTCTTTAGGGAGATATATGCCACGTTTGACTCGAGCTAAGAGAAATGCAGGGAAGGGTAACTTCCAACGATTATGCACCCAAAACCATTCTTGAGGTGACTCCTGAATTTTTTGAGCCAGCTGGCAATTGAGATCGTATGTGATTTGAGCAACAGTACGATCTTCTGTTGGGGTGGGGGGATTGAGCCGCAGGATCCAACGTGCAGGACCTATTGTATGGATTGTGGCATGGATGAGCATGGCTCCTGTTTTTTTTGCAAGTGTTGCTGCAAGCGGGGACGTTGAGGCTAGTTTATGAAAAAAAGGCATCCAAATTCCAGAGTCACCCGCATGCTGATCGATTAAAACCCCCAGTAGACCGCCCTCACGCAGAAAGTTGACCGCTGCAGGAAGATCTCGCTTGCGGTCAAAGGTCATGACTCCTTGGGATCGATCAGCATTAATGAGATCATCGAGTGCCTTGTTACGCAGTCTTTGATAAATAGCTCCTGCCCGACGTTCACGCAGTAGGTTAGCAAGTTGGGCATTCATCTCCCAATTTCCAAAATGACTAATCGCGACCACCACACCAGGGGCACAAGAGCCATCAAGAAAATTCTTGAAACTCATTTCATCCTCAATGGTAAGAATCTCGCGAAGTCTTATGGTAGAAAGGGTCGGAATTTTAATGGCGCTCAGCATATTTGCGCCAAGAAGTCGAAAGTAATGTCGTGCGATACGAGCTCTCTCGCGTTGAGAAAAATTTTCTCCAAAAGCAATCGAGAGGTTTTGATCAACAAGTTTTCGATAATAAGCAATACTCACATAAACTAGTAGACCTAAAATCTCTCCAAGCCGAAAACAAAGGATGAGTGGTAAAGCACGAATAGTGCCTATGACTAAGGTTATCAAATAAACCTGCAGTAATGAAAATAGACCTTGTCTCCTTGAGGATGAGGGGCGATGAGCATGAGTCATAGAAATTTCATTGTTAAAAAGACTTTTTATCATCCACTCTTTTTGAAGCTAAATCAAAATCAATCGATGATCTTGCTTGACTTGCCATTTTTTGAAAGGATCCAATACTTTTCTCGACCTGTTTTGTGCTGCGTGTCATAAAAAAACATTCTTTATCCCTTAACCCGAATACTTCACACTAAATCTATTACGGCTTGTGAAAAGCTCTATGGCTACTGCGTTGATCTCGAAGTCTTCCTCGGGCAGTATGTACTCATACAGCCGTCGTCAGACTTCATCACTCGCCTTGCCCCACCCTACCTTCGCGTCCTCCTTGTTACCATCAGTATGAAATATCCGGGTTAATGCAATTTTACGACTTTAAGAAATGGCTCATCAACATTCTATCCCCATCATTGAGCATTCTCCGAGCACACACGCTCTAAAAGATTGTGAGCTTACGCAAATAAAAACACTCCCCCCCGGTTCTGTGATAGGAATTTTAGGAGGTGGTCAACTAGGTCAGATGATGTCCCAGGCCGCCCATCAACTTGGATATCGAGTCTGTGTCTATGACAGAGTAGCTGATGGTCCTGCATCTTTCGTCGCTCATGAGATGATGGTTGGTTCTTTTGAAGATCAGGAGGCACTCGGCCGTTTTGCCCAAAAGGCTGATGTGATTACCTTGGAGTTTGAAAATATCCCAGTGAGCGCATTACAAACGTTATCACTAAAGAAACCCGTCTATCCAGGCCCAGGGGTGATTGCTATTTGTCAGGATCGTATCTTGGAAAAAGAATTTCTCCGGACTCATGGTTTTCCTCTTGCTCCTTACGAAATTATTGAATCCGCAGCCGATTTAAAAAAAGCATTACTCCATTTTAATGCTCCTTGTATTTTAAAGACGGCAACCCTTGGCTACGATGGAAAGGGTCAATATCACCTCAAACCTGGAGATGATACCCTCCTTGCTTGGGAAATGCTCCAGACAACGCGTGCCGTTCTTGAGAAAAAAATTTCCTTTACCTTAGAGGCCTCACTCATTACGGCACGTTCTCTTCAGGGAGACATGGCTACTTTTCCACTTCAGGAGAATATTCATCGCGATGGAATTCTGGATGTTTCCATAACCTCTCCTAGTTCTTCAGATTCTCTAGCAGCAGAAAAACTCGGTAAAGCTGTTGCAGAAGCTATCGGTGTGGTTGGACTTATGACGATAGAATTTTTTCTTCTTCCTAACGGAAATTTGCTCATTAATGAATTAGCGCCTCGTCCACATAACTCCGGACATCACACGCTCGAATCCTCACAAACCAGCCAATTCGAACAAGCGATTCGTGCCGTTGTGGGTCTCCCTCTAGGCTCCACGGAACTCGTGCATGAAGCAGTGATGGTCAATCTCATGGGTGAACTTTGGGAGTATGGCGAGCCTCGCTGGGAAGCTCTGCAAGGAGCTGCACACGTATATCTCCATCTTTATCAAAAAAAGGAAGCAAAAAAAGGACGTAAGATGGGTCATTTTACGATTGTCGGTGAAGACCGTGTAACACTACTTCATGATGCGAGAAAAATATTTGAAAATTTAAGAAAAGACTCTCATTAGTTTTTTCTAGCAATAGGTATTAGCTTATGTTTTCACCACCCCTTTTTTTTCCTGCACATGATGAAATGTTCGGTTAATAGATTCCTGCTTTTTTTCTTAAGCTTATTGCTCCCTACCTTGGCTCACATTTTTTGGAAAGAAGACTTTTTATCTCAAGCGAAAAAGACCTTACCCAACCCGCTCTTAGAGGTTGCCCAGCAGGTCGAGGAGATGCACAAAAAACAAACGCTTTCATCCTCAAGTCGCAAGCGATCACTTCATGGTATTCCTGCACCACTTGACGAACCCTCCGAGGAAGAATTGCTTTTCTATCCTGGTGCTAGCGTGGTCGAGACTGCGCAACTATCCGGGCTAGATGAAATAATCCATCTTCGTATTTTAAAAACAAATTTCAAATCCTCTTCGGCAACTTCAGGACTCATTCGCACCGTAGAAATCATTGATCAAAAAACTGGTGAACTTGTTGAACGTTCAGAAATGATCGCAGATCATCTTTTAGTGAGTCTTCCACAGGGCAAAGATCCTGAAGATTTCCTGGCAAGTCTTGGTAACGATGGCATAGCAATGAATCATGTTACTCAACAAGGTTCCCTCTACGATGTGACACTCTCGAGCGCTTCTCTAAAAGCCATTCCCGAAGCTCTAGAAAAAATAACTTGCATGCATGGAGTTTCTGCTGGGCCCAATTTCATGATCCATTCCTGTGGTGATCGCAATGAGAACATTCCAAGCTATATCCCTTCTTTTTGGTATTTAGAAAATCAATGGGGTTTATGGAAAGATCACGGTGGTATTAATGTCTATGATGCATGGCAGGTTCAACGACCCGATGATCCTTATCTGAGCACTATCGCCAACGTTCCTATTGTTGCCATTTTTGACACAGGTATTCGTTATACGCATGAAGATCTTGTGAAAAATATGTGGTGCGATTTTTCTGAAAAAAAAGAGGGTAATCTCCATGGTATCGATATGATTGATTCTAATAATAAGTCTATGGATATTTCAGAGAATGGGCATGGAACGCATGTAGCCGGTATTATTGGAGGAACGGGTATTTGTGAGGGTTGTGGATTAGAGAATGGAGTTATCGGCGTTGCTCCTAAAGTTCAATTGATGGCGTGTCATTGTCTGGACAATTCTGGTAATGGTAAAGAGAGTGATCTCATTGCTTGCATGGATTATGCGATCCGGCATGGAGCAGTAATTTTCAACTGTAGTCTGACTATGAGCCAGCCTCTCTATCGAGAATATGATCAACCAAATAGCTTCGGAGATTATGATCACTCCTATAGTTCTACTCACTCTGATTTTTTACTCCAAGCATGCCAGCGTGCAGAGCAGGCAGGTGTGATTATTGTTGCTGCTGCAGGCAATGCAGGAAATCTACAAAAAACCTATTCTAGAGACGCCATAATTCCGGAACCTGAAAAAAGTGATCAGTATACGATAACAACACGTCAGAAAATCACAGAAGACAACAATATATGCATTCAACAAAACATACAATATAACAACGATTTACATCCCGCATATCCGGCGAGTTATCGAGTGGTTGATGGGCTTGATAATATTATTTCCGTAGCCGCGTCGACCTTTGCTTGGTTGGGTGATTCTGAGATGAGTGTGGTATCTAATTATGGAGCTCACAGTGTCGATATTGCGGCTCCTGGATGTGAGATTCTGTCAACCTCGAATGCCTCTGATACCTCCTACATTGCGTACTCTGGTACATCGATGGCAACCGCATTTGTCTCTGGCTCCCTTGTCTTACTCAAAGAGCATTATCCTCACGCAACTTATTTGGAGTTAATTCAACATCTTCTTGCAAATGCAGATCACAACCCAGCACTCCAAGGAAAAATTATCGACCAACGTCATCTCAATATAGGAAAAGCCCTACAGACCCCTCTTCTTTCAAAAAAGCTTAGGTAATATCTCATCTGCCCATGCTTGGACCGCAGGATCCATCTTGACTATATCAGGCCAGCCGCGCGTGTAGCCTTCTCCAGGCAATTTGCGTGTCGCATCAAATCCCATATGCGATCCCATGTTGGCTAGCGTTGGAGCATGGTCAAGACTATCACTCGGATTTTTTGTGATCATGCTATCACGCTGAGGATCGGTGTTAGCACAAAGCCGAAAGAGGACCTCAGAAGTGTTTTGCACATCGCAATCCTCATCTACGATGATGATATATTTTGAAAACATCATCTGTCCCATGCCCCAGAGGCCATGCATGATTTTAAAAGCCTGCCACGGATATTGCTTGCGAATGCTGACAAAAACAAGATTGTGAAAAGCCCCTTCAGCTGGCAGAGCCATATCGACAATTTCCGGAAAATTCATTTTAAAAATAGGTAAAAAAATCCGAACACTGGCCTCTCCAATATAAAAATCCTCCATCGGTGGCACCCCAACAATGGTTGCTGGGTAGATAGCCTCACGCCGATGAGTAATGGCAGTGATATGAAAGACAGGGTAATCATCCACTGGTGTATAAAAACCAGTATGATCTCCAAATGGCCCTTCCGAGCGTGTTTCCCCTGGATAGACAAATCCCTCGATCACAAAATCACTTTCCGCCGGTACTTCAATAGGTATAGTGATGCATTTTACTAGCTTAACAGAACGCTTGCGTGCGAATCCTGCAAAGAGAATTTCATCAATCCCATCAGGCAAGGGTGCTGTTGCCGCAAGTGTGAAAACAGGATCTCCTCCGAGGGCGACGGCAACAGGCATCGGCTCACCTCTCTCATAGTAGCGCTTTCCGTGACGTGCGGCTACTTTATGAACTTGCCAATGCATCCCTGTTGTGGAGCCATCATAAACCTGCATCCGATACATACCCACATTCCGCTCCTGAGTATCCGGATCCTTTGTGTAGACTGTTGGCAGAGTAATAAAGCGCCCCCCATCTTGAGGCCAACATTGTAAAATCGGAAGATCATCAAGAGAAAAAGCATTCTCTTTTTGATCTAATACATGAATCACTTCCTGGCATGGTCCATGCTTTACATAACGGGGACGGGCATGCAGAAGATCCATTCCTTGACGCAAGAGTTTGATGCCATCGCGGAAGGTTCTAGGCGGTTTGGCCTTCATAAGAAATTCCAACTCTTGAGCTAATTCATCCACAGAATGTAGACCTAATGCCATCGCCATCCTTTTCCGTGAACCCAGAGCATTAATTAAAAGAGGGAATTTAGAAATAACACCATTTATTGTTGGCTTCTCAAAAAGCAATGCTTTGCCTCCCTTCGGAGCTTTCATTTCCCGATTGGCTAATTCAGTGATTTGAAATTCGCTAGCAATGGGCACAAGGATACGACGCAATTCACCAGCCTCATCAAGGGCTTCTATAAAATCGGCAAGAGAGGAATAAGACATATACGTGTCACAAATGAAAATGAGGTGTTTTTTACGGCTTCTTTGTTGCGCAATGTATCTTTCTAGATCACTCCTCTTAGCTCTGGAAGAGTACGCTTTTTAGGTCTTGCTACCCATGCGGTGTGTTAGGAAATGAAAATAAAGCTGTATGGTGTATTATTTTGATTCATGACGCGTATCGTTGCGTGGGCAAACAAGCAACACAATCAATATAAAGACCCAAGAGCTAGTGGTAAAGAGTAAGAAAAAAATCTAACATTTTAAAAAAATAAGATTGCTCCTTGGAGTTAGCTATGGATGATGTTCATTCCTCACTTTTTTTTCTAGGAGTCGTAGCTCAATTGGTTAGAGCACCGCCCTGTCACGGCGGGGGTTGCGGGTTCGAGTCCCGTCGACTCCGGAAAAAATGAAGAAAATGAAGAAAGGGAAGAATAAACCTAATCCTCTTTCTTCGGATAAATAGACTTTGACTATACCTTTCTAGAATGAATTTTAAGAACCTGTTTTCAGTGTGTACTGAAGTTGCAAGTATCTTCTCATTTCCCATAGCTCTTCTTCTATTGTTAGAACAAGGCTCAGAGATTCGAGTGAGAGGAAAATATTCATTTCTTAAAAGCACATCTGTTTCTAGGTCATATGCTCTGTCCTAAGTGCAATTCACTTGATGATAAAGTGATTGATTCTCGTCTTTCTAAAGAGGGAAAGAGCATCCGCCGTCGTCGAGAGTGTTTACAGTGTCATCACCGCGTGACAACTTACGAGGAAATAGAACGCATGGAATTTTTAGTCGTCAAACGTGATGGGCGACGTGAACCTTTTGATCGGCAAAAGTTGCAGTCAAGCTTGGTGAAAGCTTCTCAAAAACGCCCCATTTCCCTGCATGTTATAGAAGATGCTGTCCTCAAAATACTCGCCTATTTGGAGTCCTTAGAACACCACGAAATTCCTACAAAACTTATTGGGGATGAGCTCATGAAGCAGCTTCGCAATATTGACCCGATTGCTTATGTCCGCTACGCTTCTGTTTATCGTGCTTTTCAAGAAGTGGGAGAATTTATAGAAGAAATTCAATCACTCAATGATCAGTCCACGACTATAACAATCTCATAATTCTGATCTTTTATAAGGTGCTAGAAACAGAGTGCTCAAAATATTCACTTTTCAAAATTGACGAGATTAGAAATAAAACAATTCTTGTAAAAAATAATTTTTTCTTTTCAAAAAACGGATGATTGCGCTCCGACAAGGAATACCTCTGCTGATGACTCCGAATGGAGATGCCGCTCATTTTAATCAAGAGTGGATCAAGGATGCTCTGGATTATGCTGCGAAAGTAGCTGGTCATGAATATTGGTCTATAGGAAGAGCCCTCACAGATACAATTACCATGTATCTTCAACAAGAATTTGCAGGGAGCATTATCAAGGTCTCAGAGCTTGAACACCTAGTTCAAAAACTCCTGAGCTCACTCAAGCATGATCAGATCGCCGCCTCCTTTTTTCTTCCTGATCCTCCTGTTTATCTCTCACTTCTTGATCTTGTCCTCGAGGCAGGGAGTGGATACGAACTCGCCTTTTTTCAACTTCTTGGTAAACGCCTTCAAGAGATCGCTGAATCTAAGAGCCTGCGAGTTGAAATTGGTGATCTTAATCCCTGCTTGAGGCTCCTCAAACAGCGACTGCGACTTCGTTGTCACGATAGATTGCGTGATGAAATTGTGAATTATATTAGAAACTATAGCAGCTTTCACTTTTTTCAAAAAATACGCCAGATCCCCCTTGAGATAGAACTTTCTTAAAGTTTTCTTTTGACTCCTTGTTACTCCTATGAATGTGATGACCCTTTTTGAAAAAATAATACGACGCGAGATTCCAGCTCACATCGTTGCAGAGGAAAAAGAGTGGATTGCTTTTCATGACGCTACACCGCAAGCACCAATACACATCCTGATTGTTCCTAAAAAGCCAATTCCACGTCTTTCGAAAACAACAGAGAACGATTGCATGCTTTTAGGTCAACTCTTGCTCGCCGCAGCAAGAATAGCAGCAGAAGAACATCTCTTAGAAGCTGGCTTTCGTATTGTCATTAACAATGGAAACGACGGAGGAGAGGCTGTTCCTCATCTCCACGTGCATCTTCTAGGCGGAAGGAAAATGGAGTGGCCGCCGGGATAAATATGTTCCTCGTGAATAAAAATAAGAACCTGTTTTTAGACTCTACTGAAGCTCCAAGTGGCTATGTCGCACTGGTGTTGCCCGAGGAAGACTTCGAGATCAACACAGCATCCATTTAACTTCCCGACCTCCTCGTTACGATCAGTATGCAATATCCGGGCTAAGGGATTTTTACTGTGCTTTGCTTGCTTATTGATGACTCAAAGCGCCTCCACTATTTATACTTTTTTTAAGTTGAACTTCCTGTCGTTTTAGATTAGTTTATGTAGCTCTGCTTTTTAAAAGATAATACTTAGGAAAAAATGATGCTTTTAAAGCATTGTTTTAAAATTTCCGACTTAGAAATCAAAAAAGCGATGAATACATTGGTGAATTATCCTTGTTAAGGCACGACTTTGATGCAGTTTTCTGCATTAGTACACAGCTCTAGGCAATAGAGCATCCATAGCAATCGAGCTTTTCCATCAATAGCACAGAGTCTTGACCCTATCGTCCAGAGGCCTAGGACACTCCCCTTTCACGGGAGTAACACGGGTTCGAATCCCGTTAGGGTCGCCATTAGATGGTTTGCCATTTTTATTAAGGTGCTTGCATTGGCAGTGATTCATTGATCCCATGCATCTCTGACCCTCTGAAAAGGGTGCTGCTTTTTGCTCTTGAAGCCACCGAACCGGAGGCCTTTAGTTTACTATTTTTTACTCACAGAGTCGGAAGTGATCGGAAAAAGAAATTTTATGAGCAAGTATAAAAAAGCGCCTACACCAAGACATGCTGCAGCCGTGATTAAAGAACATGTAAATGCCTCGGTGTGCATTTTGCTCCGGCAAAGGAAATAAGAAGCAACCGCGGGTCCTAAAATTTGTCCTACTCCATACATCGTTGTTAACAAAGCCATCAGTGTTGTTGAGCCTAAGGGGCTAAGGCGTCGTGCTTCTTGCATTCCCACAAGTGAGATAATATTTAATGGGAATCCAACTAAAATAATTCCCACAAGGAATCCCCATTGATTTGAAAAGTAAAGAGGCATCAGGACTCCTAGGAGCTGTGTGATATAAATAGAGAAAAGAAGCAATCGTCGATCTATATTGACGGGGATTTTTTTGAAACTCAGTGCTCCTGCCACGACGCTTAATCCAAAAATAGGCCAGAAAAAATCAATCCAAGGGGATTGAGCAATTGTTTCATGAGCAATGATAGGTAAAAATGTTGCAGTAATGATGTAACCAAAGCCTGCTAGTCCATAGCCTAGGGATAAGAGAATGGGTTCCAATGTCCAAATATTTTGAGCTGGTATAGACAGATCTTTTAGCTGATGAGGTGATAGGACACTCTTTAAGTCACCTTGAAATGTATTCCAGATCAATGCAGTGAGGCATGCTGCTAATAGTGAGAATCCGAACCACGCAACACTTGAGGAACAATGCAAAGAGATCATGGCAATAGAAATAAGGCCCGAAATAATAATGCCTGCTCCTGGTCCTGCATAAATAATTCCACTCAATGAAAGCGCATTTAAATGAGCAAGCCGTTCCAAACACCAGCCAGAGGTATAAATAAAGGCAATAGCAGTGGCAATACCTGTTAAAAATCGAAATAAAGGCCACATCACAGGAATGGGTAGAGACATTCCAAAAATCAACAAAACAATGACAACAAGATTATAGCGAATTATTGCCGTGTGGCTTGGTACACCTACGTAATACCTACGCAGCAACCATGGCAAAAACACACACAAACAAGCCCCCAAAAGGTATCCTATGTAATGAATGCTCGCTAAGAAAGTGCCTCCATGAAGATCAATCACATGATCGTGTAACATCATGGGCAAAAGTGGCGTAAAGGCAAATCGACCAAATCCCATTGCTACAACAAATGAAATAGCCCCACCTCGAAGAATCGATCGTGCTTTTCGTGAGGGTTCTGTCTTCATTTCAATGCATGATTAATACCTAGTCATCTTAGTTTAATCGATAAAAATATCAGACTTCTTGAAGTACTAGAGGGAGAAAATAAGACATTAGATAACCTAACTAGCATTCCCTAGTGTCAAGTCTTTAGCCCGCATATTTCATACTGAATCGTCATGAGGCGCTGTGCAAAGCTTGTTAGTACAAGGCGGGTGAAGGATTGTGATGCCGGGCTGTATGCGTCCATATTGACTCGCTCGCACCTTGCTCAGCTCGCCCTTACGGGCTGTCCCTAACCTAACGGTTACGGCAGTCTACCCCAGGCTCTCCCGAGCACTGGTGTTGCCCAAATCACAATTCGAGACTAACGCAGTAGCCATAGAGCTTTCCACAAGCCGTAATAGATTTAGTGTGAAATATGCGGGTTAGCAGGCTTCTCAACCCAACGGGCAAGAAAAATACATGTTTCATAGAGTAATACCATGGGGACCCCCATCAGTAAATATGTCATGAGATCAGGTGATGGAGTAATAAAAGCTGCTACGGTAAAAATAGTAATAATGGCAATAGATCGTTTCTTTCGTAAAATTTCTGACGTGAGAAATCCTAGCCTAACGAGTATGAGAACAACAATAGGCATTTCAAAGGCAATCCCAAAGGCGATGAGAAATTGAGTTGTAAAAGAATAGTAATCTCTCACTGTCCAGGTTGGGACCCAGTGCATTGCTTTGGCATCTTGGAAAAAAAACGCAAGTGTACCAGGAAGTACGACATAGTAACTAAAACTAACACCAAGAATAAAAAGAAAAAAACTCGCTGCGGTAACTGGTATAATTAGACGCTTTTCTGCCTTTTGGAGCGCAGGGAAAAGAAATTCACCTAGAAAAAATAGCAACAAAGGAAACGATATAATAAATCCAGCATAGAAACAAAGATCCATAGAAATGGTCATGGAGTCTGCAACGCCTAATGATTGCAAGCTACCTGCGCCTTGAGGGTCAACCAAGAGTAATGGTTTTTGGATGAATGCTGCGAGGAAACCACGAAAAAAAAAACTTCCCACCATTGCGAGCACAAGGGTGAGCGCAATTTTAATGACCATGCGACGCAGATCATCAACATGTTCAAGAAAAGGACGTGATTCCTCATCTGTCTCACGAAAAGAAAAAAATTTGCCGTAATCCATGAATCGCTTCGCGATAATTGAGGTATACCAAGAGTCTATAACTTTTAAAAATGTCAGAGGACTACGACAATAAAAAGCTAACTACCGTTGCTGCATTCCTGCCCTGGCGGGGTTTGTTATTTCTTACTTCATAGCCTCTGACGCCGATGACTCTAATATAAATATTCAGGTGATAAAGATAAAAATGGCTGTCATTCAATGAAGGGGTCGCGAATTTCATGATTGCTTGTTTTTTGTCCTAGCATGGATATTCCAACACCAACCCGAATATTTTCTACTAAATCTATTACGGCTTGTGGAAAGCTCTACGGCTACTGCGGAGACAGGTAAGGTCGTGTGGATGCTACGCTCACACTCACATTGTGACTTGGGCAGGATGTATACATACAGCCTGGCATCAAAGTAGATTTCTTTGATAACATCAGTATGAAATATTCGGGTTAAAGTTCATGAGACCAGGTTCTATTAAAAATGACTCCAAAAATTTTCTCGTTCTCATTACTGGCGCTATGAGTGTTTTTAAAACAAAGTGATGTGGATTTTTTATTTTGGACAAGGGTGATTTTCAATCTACTATCCAAGCTAAAATTTACCGAACTTTATCTCCCTGAAAACCTACCCAAAACATGCCTAAAGATACCACGCTAAAAAAAATTCTCTTGATAGGAGCTGGTCCCATTGTCATTGGACAAGGATGTGAGTTTGATTATTCAGGAGTACAAGCCTGTAAAGCCCTGAAGGAAGAAGGATATCAAGTCGTTCTACTCAATTCTAATCCGGCAACCATCATGACTGATCCCGAATTTGCGGATCGAACTTATATTGAACCCATCACTCCTGAAGTGATTGAACAAATTATCATACGAGAAAAACCAGATTCTCTCTTGCCGACATTAGGTGGACAAACGGCTCTCAATGTTTCCATGGAACTCGTGCGACGTGGTATTCTAAAAAAACATGGTATTCGACTCATTGGTGCCAATGCAGAGGCCATTGAGCGTGGAGAAGATCGTACTGTGTTTAAAAATCTTATGCTTCAGATTGGCCTGGAAGTTGCGAATTCAGGGGCCGCGCATTCCATGGAAGAGGTCTTAACTATTGCAGAAAAAATAGGTTCTTATCCTCTCATTATCCGTCCTGCTTTTACTTTAGGAGGAGCAGGTGGTGGCATTGCACGGAATCCTGAAGAACTTGAACGCATTGCCAAACATGGCCTGGACCTTTCTCCCACGGGTGAAGTCTTGATTGAAGAATCCCTCCTTGGGTGGAAAGAGTTCGAAATGGAAGTTATTCGTGATTGTGCTGATAATTGCATTGTCATTTGTTCTATTGAAAACATTGATCCCATGGGAATTCATACCGGAGATTCGATGACAGTAGCCCCTATCCAAACATTGACAGACAAAGAATATCAAAAGATGCGCGATGCTTCTTTTGCAGTCATTCGTGCCGTTGGTGTGGAAACCGGTGGTTCCAATATACAATTTGCAATTCATCCGAAAACAGGACGTATGCTTGTTATTGAAATGAATCCTCGTGTTTCTCGCTCTTCAGCGCTCGCTTCGAAAGCAACAGGATATCCAATTGCTAAAATTGCGGCTAAACTTGCGGTTGGTTATCGCTTGGACGAATTAACCAATGACATTACTAAAACAACAACCGCTTGTTTTGAACCAGCGCTGGATTATTGCGTTGTTAAAATTCCTCGATTCACATTTGAAAAGTTTCCACTTGCCGATGCAACGCTAACCACACAAATGAAAAGCGTTGGTGAAGTTATTGCGCTTGGAAGAACCTTTAAACAATCACTTCAAAAAGCACTTCGTTCCTTAGAAACGGGACGTTTTGGTCTTGGTGCTGATGGAAAAGATCATGAGCCTCGGCTTGCAGATGGATCATGGGATATGGAGACGATTGAAAGAAATTTACGTGTTCCCTGTGCGGAACGTATTTTCATGATTCGCTATGCATTGTTAGCAGGTCTTTCGGTTGATGATATTTATGAACTGAGCTTTATCGACCCTTGGTTTTTACATAACATTTTAGAAATTGTCCAAGAGGAGCAGGAATATAGGGCGGCACCAGATCATATTCCTTTGTTAAGAGCAAAAAAAATGGGTTTCTCAGATCATCAGCTAGCCTACCTTAGTGGACGTCTGGAAGATGACATTCGCGCAGAACGTAAACAAAAAGGAATCTACCCAACCTACCGGCTTGTCGATACATGTGCTGCAGAATTTGAAGCCTCGACACCTTATTTTTATTCTACCTATGGAGAGGAAGATGAAGTGCGTGAAATTCGAAACAGTAGTAAGAAAAAAGTGATGATTCTAGGTGGGGGACCTAATCGTATCGGCCAAGGAATAGAATTTGATTATTGTTGTGTGCACGCAAGCTTCGCACTCCAAGAAGAAGGATATGAAACCATCATGGTAAATTCTAACCCAGAGACTGTTTCTACGGATTATGATACGAGTGATCAACTTTTTTTTGAACCACTCACTCTAGAAGATGTCCTCAATATATACGAACGAGAGCAATGCAGTGCAGCCGTTGTTCAATTTGGAGGACAAACACCTCTGAACCTTGCAGCCGCTTTACAAGAACGAGGGGTGACTATTATTGGCACACAGCCAAAAAACATCGAGATAGCCGAGAACCGAAAATATTTTTCTAAGATGTTAGAAAAATTAGGCCTCAAACAAACCCTCGGAGCAACGGCCATTAATGAATTTGAAGCGGTGAAAATTGCTAGTGAAATTGGATATCCTCTTTTAGTACGTCCATCTTTTGTGCTTGGTGGTCGTGCCATGGAAATCATTCATACAGAAATAGACCTGCGTCGATATATAAAAACGGCAATTGGTATTAGCGTTGACCGCCCGGTACTCATCGATCGTTTTTTAGAGGATGCTACAGAAGTTGATGTGGACTGCCTGGCTGATGGTCATGAATGTGTTATTGGTGGTATTATGGAACATATTGAGGAAGCAGGCATCCATAGTGGTGATAGTGCATGTGTGATTCCTGCCTTTTCTTTATCACCTAGGGTGCTTGAAAAAATTCGTACTGCTACTGCCATGATGGCATTAGAACTTCACGTCCGTGGCTTGATGAACGTTCAATTCGCGATTAAAGAAGAAGAGGTGTACATTCTTGAAGTAAATCCACGTGCATCGCGTACGATACCTTTTGTGAGCAAGGCAATAGGCGTGCCTTTGGCAAAGTTAGCCGCTAAAATTATGACCGGGCGAACCTTGGCTAGTCTCGGTTTCACTCAAGAAATCATTCCTCAACACTTTTGTGTTAAAGAAGCAGTTATGCCTTTTATAAAATTTCCAGGAACTGACATTATTCTTGGACCTGAAATGCGTTCTACAGGAGAAGTGATGGGGCTTGATCTTGATCTTGGCCGTGCCTATGCCAAAGCACAAATGGCGGCACATCCTCCCTTGCCCCTCGGTGGCAATCTATTTGTCAGCGTCAAAGATAGAGATAAAAAAACGATTATTCCCTTAGTTCGTGAATTCTGTGATCTTGGGTTTACTATTTATGCTACTCGTGGAACCGCGTACACACTAGAGCAAGCGGGTATTAATGTTCATCCACTTAAAAGATTGAGTCAAGGTCACCCTAATATTCTTGATATGATTAAAGCAAATAATGTGCACTTAATTATTAATACACCATCTGGTAAAGAGCCATGGCGAGATGAGGTAATTATTAGAAGCGCTGCTGTTGCCCATCGTGTTGTCACAATCACCGTTTTAAGAACTGCTCTTGCAAGTTTAGCGGCAATTCGCAGCATGCTTCAAGGCGGATTGGAAGTGCGTAGTATTCAAGAATACCATCAATTTTTTTTGCACGAAAAAAAAGCTTGAAATTTTACCAAAAATATATAGGTTTCTGAAAATTAACTCACTAATACATAATCCCTCCTTATAATTTTACTAAATATGAAACCTTCGTTGTTTTTATTAGGTGCTCTTTTTTCTCTAAACCTCTTTGCTGCATCATCAACGATGAATCCAGCTTCAGCTGTATCCACAGCCACTTCTATACATGAAAAAATCAATGATGTGATGCAACTTAAGCTAGTGGAAGTTGGTGATAAGAATAATCCTGAGGATCCTAAAAGTCACTACGGCAACGTTCAAGAAGCTTTTCAGATTAGCCCTTTTGATTTTACTGCATATCAGTACAGCGAAGTGCTCAACCGTGTTGCTAAGCACGCCGACCCGAATCACCTTTACGATGAACGAATGAGCACTGATGCTAATGTCGCATCCATTACACGTACTGGTGATCAAACAACAGGCTATACCTATCAAGTAAAATCAAAAGAAACAGCGAACTTACCTATCACGTATGTGAGTTGGTTTTCTGCAGCAAGATGTATCAATTTTTTGCATAATAGTGCTCTTGCTGGCCACCCGCTTTCAGGCAATGAGGACTCTTCAACAACAGAAAAGGGAGTCTATGACTTAACGGCCCCTGTCAAAGTTGTTGCGAGAAGATATCTTGATTTTTTAAATACAATGGCGACAAGTGAAGATATTAATCATCTCCATAAAAATCTCTACCAAGATGAGACCCTTATTCATGATATTGTGAGCTGTGTGACAGCAGATGATGGGAAATATGTTTATTCTTTTAAAGAAGGTAGTGACGTCCAATCTCTCCCTAGTCACCTTCAAGTAAGTTGGGCCTCTGCAGCTCGCTTTAGTAATTGGAAATACAATACTGAAACAGTCAAAAATCCTCGTCACTATAGTCAAGACGAGCTTACTGAAAAAGGTTTGTTTACAATTGCTGACGGATTAAAAGACATCACCGGTGATGCTGATGTGGTTCCTACGGATTATGCAAAAGTCTCACCAAATGCTAGATATTTTCTTCCTACCGAAAACCAGTGGCACAAAGCTGCCTATTATAAAAGAAACAAAACCGGCATTCGACTCAATGCTGACTATTATATATATCCTACTTCCAAAGATATTGCACCCGCTAATCATATTGTGGAAAAGAGAGAATCATCAGTGAGTTCATCAGGAATAGCCCGTATCAACACATGGAATATGGACCCTTTTAATTCTGGTTCTGATGCCTTGCAGACAGATAACGCGGATAATTTATCAAATTACTACATAGATGATGCCCTGGAAGATCAAAAATTTGCAACAGGTGATAAAAAGCCCCATCTTACACCAGTAGGGTTTTTCTCGAAAACACAGTCGCCTTATGGTTTGTTTGACATGGCTGGTAATGTCTCTCAATGGTTGAGTGGTACACCTGGGCACTATGTTACTTTTAGTTATGACAAAGACGGACATATTACTAAAAGTGATTTAGCCAAATTAGATAATAATGGGGAACCGCTTCTTGTCTCCGGTGTTACTGCGGAAAAAGAAGAGTTTGATGCTGAAGGGCATGTCATGAAGAAGGATGCGGACGATCATATTCTCTTACAGTGGCAATATGCTGGGGTAACTCGTCCTATTAGAGGTGGATGCTGGGGTAAGGAGGGACAATGTCCAACAGGAGCGGAACAATTCGCTAACACAACAGTTATGGTCATCGATGGCTCCGTCAAACGCGACTATATTGGCTTTCGTATTGCAGCTCCTGCAAATTAAATGCTTAAAATATTTTTACTGTAGATCAGTCATCAGTAAAGATTTTAGTGATATTGTTCACAAAAATACGATCAGCTATTGTTACTCATACTAGCAATAGCTTTTCTTATGTTTTTAATCTAGCAACAGCGATGTACACCTATAGCTTTTATCGAATAATGGTACGATTTTTAGAAATTCCACTTTTTTAGGTTAAATAATGAAATGATGATACTCGTACTGGCTTTTGGACTTCCAGCTGCGCCTGAATGTACCTTTCTCCTAATTCTTGCTTTTATTTTAGTAGGTCCTAAAAAACTTCCTTTGCTCGCACGTAGTTGTGCAAAACTGCTTGGTGAACTACAAAATGCGAAAGATGAATTAACACGAGAAATTCTTCAAATCCCGGTTCTTCCAAAAATTCAAGAGCCTCCAGAAAAAAAACCCCATCAGTTCGTACCCGATACCTTCAATAAGAAGGAAAACTAGTCCGTATATTTCATACCGATTCTGCTGCGGCTTGCAAACACCTGATGGATACTACGTCAGCTTCGAATTGCTCCTCGGGCAACACCAGTGCTCGGGAGAGCCTGGGGTAGACTGCCGTAACCATTAGGTTAGGTACAGCCAGTAAGAGGGCGAGCCGAGCAGGTGCGAGCGAGTCAAGATGTGCACATACAGCCCGGCGTCAAAATTTTCGTCTGCGTTGACTCGCTTGGCGAAGCTCGTTTCGCCTTTTCAGGGCTGCCTATAAAGGGGCAGTCTCGGCAAAGTCTCCCCCGCGGTCTCTTGGGCCGCCAGTGGTACCCCATTAGGCTTCGCAGCCTCCTTCGTCACGATTAGTATGAAATATGCGGGCTAGCTAAGAAAAACCTATCTTTCATTATTGGGAATCATGCACACAGTTCTACTTTTATTGGACATCATCAAGCCATATGAGTAGCTTTGCTATTGTTTGCTCTGTTTCATCTCCCATGTTAGAGATTCGGAAAGTCGTTCCTTTAATTTTCCCATAACCACCATCAATAATAGAGTTATATTTTGCCTTAAGACGAGAGATCCACGCAGTGACATCAACATTTTTAATATTTTTGATACAGGTAAGGGATAGGGATTGATATCCCTGGGGTGCAAAAAATTCAAATCCTCGCTCCTTAACCCAATCATGAACCATCTTGTTAGTGTGCGCATGCCGATCATATCGCTCTTGTAAGCCTTCTTGAAAAATATCATCGAGTTTTGATTCTAAAGCATAGATGTGACCAATGGATGGGGTGCTTGGTGTCATATCGTCTTCATGATTTTTTTGAAACTCAAGAAAATCAAAATAATATCCACGTCCTGGTGTTGTTTTCGCACGTTCCATGGCTTTGTGGGAAACAGAAAAAAGAGCTATTCCCGGAGGGAGTGCTAAAGCTTTTTGACTCCCTGTTAACATCACATCAATACCATATTCATCCATGGAAATAGGCATGGTGGAAAACGAGGATACCGTATCAACAACAAAAAAAACATTTGGGAATTCTCGCATAACTTCAGAAAGCTCTTTTAAAGGACTTAATACGCCTGTAGAGGTTTCGTTATGAATGAGAGTCACAAGATCTATGTCTCCTTTTTCAAGTCGAGCACGTAATAGTTCTGGTGTGATAGGCTGGCCCCAATCGACTTGTAGCTTCTCTGCCTGAAAACCTGCACGTTTCGAAACATCAAACCATTTATCAGAAAAAGCACCATTCATACAGTTGAGCACTTTTCCTTCTGATGGTTCGATTAGATTACGCACTGTGGCCTCCATGACACCCCATGCAGAAGAAGTTGAAATATAGACAGGACGCGTCGTTCCAAAAAGTTTTTGAAGTCTAGGTTGGCACGAGGCATAGAGTTTTTTAAAATCAGCCCCACGATGACCGATCATAGGAGAGGAAAAAGCATTTCTGGTTTTTTGAGAAACATTGACAGGACCAGGGATAAAGAGGTTGAGGGATACAGTCATAAGAGAGTCAGAGCGTTGATTGTTATTGTTGGATGAATATTCAGATTGTATGATCATCTAAGAGATGTGATGGCTTTTTTCACGATAGGATGCTGATAGTCAAGCGGTAAAATTACTAACAATATAGTCAAATTGCACTAAAAAGATAAAATTTATATATTTATAATAAAGTCTTATTAGTTCTATTCTTCTAAAGGCAAGAACTTTAAAAAAGGACCCCTCGTTTTTTTACCCTGGACCTCTTCTCTAATTCTAGCAGATAAGACAAGGAAGTAAAAATTCCTTTTCTGCATTGGTTCACTTTCAGGCAAATTTTATTTGTCCCAGAGGAAATTTTCCAGTCGGAGCTTGCTAACTCTGTCCTGAGCTTCATTTGCACGTGGACCACCTTCAGAAATAATTTGTTGATACAATCTAATTGCTTCACTCCATTCTTGTCGTGATTCTAATAATCGTGCTGCTTCAAAAGCAGCTTTATCATGCCATAGGGTTTCGGGTTCTTCATTTAAAGGAGTCTTGAGTGCTTCATAATAAGCGGCAAGAGCAGAATCAATATCACCTAATCTTTCATCAGTTAATCCTATTTTACAAAGTGCCTGATTGCGCCAGTAAGGAGACGTCTTCGGTTCATCAGCTAATTGCCGCCAGACGTGGGTAGCTGCTTGATAGTTTGCACGGTCTTTATGACCAAGTGTATTGAGTGTATCTCCTTTGGCCATTTGTGCTGTATGACGTAATTGAGAGGAAGGTTCAGAAGAGGATAAAATCTGATCATAAATAGCAATGGCTTCGAATGGTAATGCCTGTGCATTTTTTAATGCAGCCTGATCCAATCGGGCTTGCCATGCGTCAGTACCGGCATGAGTATTCTGAGCGATTTGTTCTAAAAGCATTAAAGCATCATCAATGGATTTTGGATCCATGCTTCGCGATGCAGCTTGAGCAGCTAAAAACAATGCTTGCCGTCCAAGTTCGGATGAAGGTTCTAATTTTCCAACTGTTTCTAATTCAATGCGGGCTTCTCGCACATTACCGTACATGAGCAGCGCCTCGCCAAGCTTCATCCGTACTTCGCTTGCAAAGCAAGACTTAGGGTATTTTTTAAGGAAATTACGAGCAGCTTGTATCACGGTTAATGCGCTTTGACGTCTGCCTTGATCTGCAGAAAGCACAGCTAGATATTCTTCGCGTTCATGAGCCTTTTGGTCATTGGTATTTTGAAGAGCAGGAGAAGCAGTCATATTCGATGAGGATATCTCAATGAGTGATTGATTATATAAGGCTTCTGAAGAGAGTGCTGGATCAAAAGAAGCTGCCTCATTAAAAGCTTTTTCAGCCAGTTCAGGGTTTTTTAATGCTGACTGCACTAAACCACGTTCAAACGCATAGCGCGCTCGCATCACGGAGGATAAATCCGGGCGATCAATAACATAGTTTAGAGCTCCCTGAGCATCCCCTTGCAGGAGTTTGCTCTCTGCAAGTTCTAAAGCGGTATTATCTTTGAGAGCATGATGAGGATATGTTGCTAAAAAAGTGATAAAACAGTCATTCGCTTTATCGCTATGGCCAAGGCGCTGGAGGGTTCGGGCATAAGGCAACATTGAGTAGGAAGCGCGCCATGGTTGTGTTGTATCTTTCGACCACTTTTGAAAGAGAGTCATATCATTATTATTTTGTAATACATAGAGCTGTTCTAATTGAGCTATCAATTCTGGCACACGTGGTGACTGTGGGTTCTCTTGTAAATATTTTTCTAATATTAGCTGCGCGTCTGCAGGTTTATGAACAGATAGATTGCAATCAACGATTCCTGAAATAACTGCAGAAGATGTCCAAGGATCGAGAGTAGTAATTTTATGAAATCTCTTAAGAGCCTCATTATTATCTCCTTGTTTTGCTGCAGATAAGGCAAAGAGATAGGCAAGTCGGGGTTGTTCGATGAGTAGCTGAGGAGGAATTGTTTTAAAAACTTGCTCGACATCTCCATACTTATGCATAGCAAGTAATGCTGATACTTTTTCTTGTATTGCTAGGGGATTCATCGAACCATTAGGAGCAATACCCTCAAGAATGAATAGTGCTTTTGCTAAATCACCTTGAGCACGGTATCCGCGAGCTAATGAAATTTTCGAGGCTTCGAGATACTCTTGTAGCTCTTGAGTAGGAGCTTGATTTTTATCTTTGGCGCACAATTTTCCAAGAAATTGTTCTAGTAGTGGAGTTGCTTCGTTCGGACGTTTGAGAGTAAGTAAAATCTGAGCTTTCCAAAATAAGACGAGTTCGTCGGTTTTTTCTGTTTGCGTAGAGATAATATCTTTTGACTCTAAGATAAACAGTGCCTCAGAAGGACGTCCTTCTTTGAGTAGAATTTCTGCGAGACGTAATGCTATTTCATGGCGTTTGTTTGGATCTGTTTCTTGTTGAAGTTGCGTGCGTAAAATGGCGGCAGAAACTTGGGGTAATTTTTCAGAAGACGCTTGGTTAGCTAAATCATGACTTGTCGCAGTAAGAGTAGGAGTAAGGGATTGTTGTTCTCCAAGGTCCTTAGAAGAATCGAAAGCTGTTGCTAGCGAAGATGATCTATTTTTGACATCCTGTTTAGAGGCTGTCATTGGTGTTGCGGTAACAGAGCTGATTAGCCTCAAAAAAAATAAACAAATAATAATAAAAAGACGCATGGCAATTATAAAATAGTATACTTTTACCTAAAAATCATTCATGTAAGGTGTATTCATCACAAATGACAATGAGCTTTTTTTAGGCTGAAATTGTTTCCTGCATTCTTGCCCAAAACTGAGATGCTATGAGTCGAGAGTCGATAAAGTAAGCTCTAACAACAATGATAAAGGAAACAAGCGCAAGAAAAAAAATCCTAAATTCACTCAGCTATATCTCTCCAGATTGTTGTAACCAGATCATTGTTTCTTCTAAGGTTTCATAGAGTTCTCTGTGAGCGTTCCAGTGAAAATCTCGTTCAAAAGCACTCCCGTCAATAACCCAGCGTTTTGCAAATATTTCTCTGACACGATCGCGGCCAAGACTTGGAAGAGCTCTTCTAAGCTTGGGAATCTTATCTGCTATGATTGAAATAAGTTGAATCATTATGTGAGGTAAAGGCAGATTAATACCACGCGCATGGGCGACCGCTGCTGCGGTATTAAGAAGCTCTAGATCGGTGATAGCATGAGGATGTGTTATAAAATAGATGCGCTGCGGTAGTGAGCTCCAGTCTTGCTTGGAGGCAGTGAGAATGGCTTCACATAAATCATCAACAGCAAGCCAACTAAAGTATTTTTTTTGAATGCCAGGTTTGAATCGCACTGGTCCTTGTGCCATTTTAAAGAGTGGTATTGTTGCCTGATCACGTGGACCAAGAACCATTGGAGGTCGCATAATAAGCAGTCGATCACCGGCATGGTATAGGAGCGCTTGTTCCATCTCATATTTGGATTCTCCATACCATGAAAGCGGTTGTTCACTCTGGTTTTCATGACGTAGGGGAATCATTTTCGAACTTGGCCCAGCAGCGGCTTGTGAGGAGAGAACAAGCAAAGGGCAGCTTTTAGAAAGAGATTCTAGGAGATGGAGCGAGCCTTCTACATGTGTCTGAAAATAAGGATCTCGATCACGAGAGAATGTCAGTCCTGCGCAGTGGATAGCCATATCAATAGGAGGCATACCGCTGAGATCCCATGTGTTATCTTGGACAGAGCATAAGCGAATACGGTGACAAGAGTCTTCTAAATGGTCTAACTTGAGTTGCGCCTGAATTTTTTTTTGATTTCTTACGGGAAGTATTATTTCTGACCATTCTGGATCATGAAGAGCATGGAGTAGGAGATTGCGCCCTACAAAGCCAGTTGATCCTGTAATGAGAAGACGCTTTTGAGGTTTTTTAGAGAAAAATGTAGGGTAAGTCATAAATTTTTTTAATCGAGAGCTTTCAGATTGACCTAACAAGGTCTCTCTTACAGAATCCTTCGTCTTGTCATTACGAAACTGGTGAGGTGGCTGAGTGGTCGAAAGCAGCGCTTTGCTAAAGCGCCGTACTTTAAACGGTACCGAGGGTTCGAATCCCTCCCTCACCATTGTTGTTGGACTACTGTAAAAGTTGGGAGCTTCAAGTTAGGGAAGCTATAGAAGAGCCCTCTTATGCAAAATACTTTTTTCTCATCAGATGTTATTCGTATTAAAGGCGCACGTCAGCATAACTTACGGAATCTAGATATAACGATTCCAAAAAATCGTCTGGTTGTGATCACCGGTCCGAGTGGATCAGGAAAGTCCTCTCTTGCTTTTGATACGCTTTTTGCCGAGGGACAGAGACGTTATGTGGAGACTCTCTCTGCCTATGCGCGTCAGTTTTTAGATCGTTTAGAAAAACCAGATGTTGATTTTATTGAAGGACTCTCACCGGCCATTGCTATCGGGCAACATACCGCATCGCCTCATGCACGTTCTACAGTTGCGACGATCACAGAAATTTATGATTACTTAAGGCTTCTTTTTGCTTCCATTGGGGTCGCACATGATCCCGTGAGTGGTGAGATCATCAAGCGTCAATCGGTTCAACAAATTGTTGATACAATTTTAAAACTGCCTTCCGGAACCCGTATTATCTTGCTTGCGCCTCTCATGTCTATGCAGAACGAATCTTATGAAGAGGTCGTTGATCGTATGCGACGTGAAGGTTTTGTAAGGATGCGTATTGATGGCAATATTATAGGGATTGATGAGAGAGAACCTTTTTCTTTTTCCAAAAAAAAAGCATATCGTCTTGAAGTCGTTGTGGATCGGTTAATGCTCGGTGAGGGTATTTCACAACGCTTGTCTGACTCTCTGGAAACCGCGCTCAAGTGGGGGAAAAATCGGATTTTACATCTCGCGCAGCTGCCAGAAAGTGATCTTTGGGAGGAACACTATTTTTCAACGGATTTTTGTAATCCCAAAACGGGTTTTACAATGCCTCCACTGCTAGCGAAAAATTTTTCGTTTAATAGTCTTTATGGAGCGTGTCCTCAGTGTGAAGGACTCGGTGTACTTCGTGATGAACTCACAACCCATATCTGCTCCTCCTGTTATGGGAAGCGTTTTCGACCTGAAATTTTGGCAGTAACTATTTTGGGAAAAGAGGGAGGAAAAAACTATGAATGGAATATTCACGATTTCTGTGAGCTTAGTATCCGAGAAGCTAAGCAATCTTTAGAAAATATAGAGCTTACTGATGTTCAGCGTTTAATTGTCCAAGACATACTGCCCGAAATTAAAAAACGTTTGCAGTTTTTAGAAGAAGTCGGATTAGGTTATCTCGTGCTTGCTCGCGAAAGTGGCACCCTTTCTGGGGGCGAAACACAGCGTATTCGTTTGGCAACACAGGTCGGTTCTGCGCTTTCTGGTGTTCTTTACGTCCTGGATGAACCAAGTATCGGTTTGCATCCAAGAGATCATGCTTGCCTCCTAAGAACATTGCACTACTTGCGCGATTTGGGAAATAGTGTGATTGTTGTTGAGCATGATGAAGAGACCATGCGTGCTGCCGATCATATCATTGATATGGGTCCAGGGGCTGGAATCTATGGTGGTCAAATCATAGCACAAGGAAGACCTGAGGAGATTATGTCTCATACGGATTGCCTTACAGGTAGCTATTTGCGAGGTGATAAAAAAATTGCTGTTTTGACAGAACGTCGTAAGCCGCCAACCATCTTAGCACCAAGCCCAGGATGGATAACGGTTCAAGGAGCACGCGAAAATAATTTAAAAAATCTAACAGTTGGATTTCCTGTTGGGCTTTTTACCTGTGTGACGGGAGTTTCAGGAAGTGGAAAATCAACCTTAGTGAATAAAATTCTTCATCCTGCCATGACATCCTCTTTGAATCGTGAGAAAGCAATACTTTGTCACTATGATGCATTAAGAGGATATGAACACATCGACAAAGTGATTCTTGTCGATCAAAAGCCCATTGGTAGAACGCCACGCTCCAATCCCGCAACTTATATAGAAATCTTTGGTGCTATTCGTGATCTTTTTGCTGCTCTCCCTGCAGCTAAAATCCGTGGTTATACTTCGCGGTATTTTTCTTGTAACCTCAAGGGAGGACGTTGTGAGCATTGCCTGGGTGATGGCATGCGTCGCATTGAAATGAACTTTCTAGCAGATGTCTATGTTCCCTGTGATGTTTGTGAAGGAAGACGCTTCCAGCGAGAGGCACTGGAAATCACTTTTAAAGGACGTAACATTGCCCAGGTCCTCGAGATGAGTGTTCAAGAAGCAGTAGTCTTTTTTAAGACTATTCCTCACATTTATTTAAAATTAGCACGTTTAGCAGAAGTCGGTCTTGGCTATTTAACATTGGGTCAATCAGCAACTACGCTCTCCGGAGGTGAAGCTCAGAGACTGAAGCTAGCCTTTGAGCTTGGCAAAAGAGCGACAGGCAAGACGCTCTATTTACTCGACGAACCAACAACAGGACTTCACTCGGCTGATATTCAACAACTCTTAGAGGTTTTATTCAAATTGCGTGATCTAGGTAATACCATCATTGTTATTGAGCATCATGTTGGTGTCATGAAAGCTGCTGATTGGATCATTGATCTTGGGCCTGAGGGAGGAGAAGGTGGAGGGTATGTCGTGGCTCAGGGGACGCCAGAGACGGTGGCTGCTTGCTCGGAGAGTGTGACGGGATTATTTTTGAAATAATGGCGTTGTTTTCTCCTTGTTGGACTTTACTCTTGAATGGCCCAAGATGGAATGGATCCATGAATGCGAGATATGAAATTTTTTCAATCAAACATTGACAATCAATTTCTTTCTTCATTACTATCCTCATTCGCTCATTTTTAATTCTAGTCCAGATATTTCATGCTGATCGTGACGAGAAGGTCGCGAAGGCTAATGGGGTAAGGCGAGTGATGAAGTCTGACGACGGCTGTATGAGTCCATACAGCCCGAGGAAGACTTCGGGCTTGGGCGCAGCATCCACCCTAGCTTCCCGTTCTCCGCAGGTGATCGGTGTGAAATATTCAGGCTAGGCTCAGAAATGCATAAAAAATGCATAAAATGCGCATGACGATTTTTTTCTAATTTAATTTATGGCTACCTCTCATGTTATTCTAACTGAAGCAATCTCTACGCTTGGCGCTGAAGCCGACATTATCAAAGTTCGTGCAGGCTATGCGCGTAACTTTCTTGTTCCCTCAGGGAAAGCACTTGAAGTAACTCCTGCAACTCTTCGTAAAATTAATCATCTCAAAGTAAAGCGCGCGGAGCGTGAAGCACGTGAGCTTGTCGCTGCAGAAACGCTTGCCTCCAAAATTAATAAACTTCGCCTCAGCCTCAAGCTTGAAACTGGTCTTACCGGAAAAGCCTTTGGATCAATCACTGCTCACGATTTAAGAGAGCTCATTAAGAAAGAACTTCCTGGAGTCACTGATGAGGAATTACCTCGACATGCCATTGTTCTTGATCGACCCATTAAAGAGAGTGGAAGTAAAACAATTTCCCTTCGCCTGCATCCCGATGTGACAGCAACGCTTCATCTTGAAGTGACTTCGTTAGTAGAAGAAAAACAAGAAGAGCAGCAACATGAAGGCATGCAAGATCGACTTACTAAGAAGTCACGACCTCGTAAAGACTCGGCTACCGAGTAATATTGGACTTCCCAAATTGGGCATCAAGTAGAGAGCATCAAGCTTGATTCCTTGGATAATTCAGCAGTAAGAGGAGATGGAACTCAAAACTCACCACTCGCTTTGAAACAAACCGAGACAACTCAGAATAAATTTACTGTTAAAAAACAGCTTCCCGAAAATTATCGTGCCTTACCTGCCAGTCTCGATGCTGAGATGGGAGTTCTTTGTTCTATTTTACTTTCTCCGCGAGAAGTACTAGGTCTTTGTATAGAAAAAATTGATGAAACATATTTTCATCACGTGGCGCATGCGACTATTTACACTGTTCTCGTTGGTCTCTGGAAAAACTTAAAACCCATTGATCTGATCACTGTCACTCAGGCATTAGCTGATCAAAAGCTCCTAGATATCGTCGGAGGTCCAGCCGCACTGGCTCATTTAATTCAATTCATTCCCACAGCAGCAAATATTGAATATTACCTAGATATCATTGTAGAAAAATTTCTTTTGCGAAGCATGATTGGGGTCTGTACGAGTTCCGCAGCTCTCTGTTACGAAGAACAAGGAGATGTCAAAACACTTGTTGATTCTATTGAAAGTCAAATTTTCAAAATCAGTGAATCCCGCGTGAGCAAAATGCTTCCTGAAATCAAAGAACAAGTTTTACTTGCTATTGATGCCATTGAGGGGATGCATAAAAATAAAGGTGCCCTGACAGGTCTTTCTACAGGCTTTTCCTTCCTAGATCAGCTCACAGATGGGATGCATGCTAGCGAAATGATTGTTATTGCAGCACGACCCTCGATGGGTAAGACAGCACTTGCAATGAATATTGCAGAGCATGTGGCCATTGATCTACAAAAGTCAGTTGGAATTTTTAGTTTGGAAATGAGTTCTCAGCAACTTGTGCAAAGAGTTCTCTGTTCACGTGCTAAAGTAGATTTAAAAAAAGTCCGTGATGGTTTCATGGGGAGTAAAGATATGAAAAATCTTTCTCGTGCAGCAGATGCCTTATCCAAAAGTAAAATTTATATCGATGATACAGCTGGCTTAAGTATTTTGGAGCTCCGTGCAAAAGCCAGACGCCTCAAAGATAGACATGATTTAAGTCTCATTATTATTGATTATCTCCAGCTTCTAAGATCCAACTCAAGAAGAGCTCAAGATAATCGTCAAATTGAGATTGCAGAAATTTCAGCAGGTATTAAAGCTTTGGCCAAAGAGCTTGCGATTCCCGTGATTGTCTTAGCACAGCTCAACCGTGAATCAGAAAAGCGTAGTGATGGTAAGCCCCGTATTTCTGATCTACGAGAATCAGGCTCTATTGAACAGGATGCTGATCTTGTCGGGCTCCTTTACCGTGCGGCTTATTTTGAAAAAGATGATGCCATTCGTAGTGAAAAAGAGGGTGAAGCTGAGCTCATTATTGCAAAGCAGCGTAATGGTCCCACTGGTGAAATTCCACTGACCTTTCTCAAAGAATACACACGTTTTGAGACTAGGGATTATCGTTCGGAAGATCCTACGTAGAAGGGTACATGGAAACAGAAAATTGGACGCATTTTTGGGTTAACCCGAATATTTCACACTAAATCTATTACGGCTTGTGGAAAGCTTTATGGCTACTGCGTTGGTCTCGAATTGTGATTTGGGCAACACCAGTGCTCGGGAGAGCCTGGGGTAGACTGCCGTAACCGTTAGGTTAGGGGCAGCCCGCAAGGGCGAGCCGAGTAAGGTGCGAGCGAGTCAATATGGACACATACAGCCCGGCGTCAAAATGCTGGGTCTGCGTTGACTCGCTTGGCAAAGCTCGTCTCGCCCTTTGAAGGTCTGCCTCAAAGAGCCTACAAATAGAGCCTACAAATTCTGGGCAGTCTCTCCCGCGGTCTCTTGGGCCGCCGGTGGTGCCCCATCCGCCTTCGCAGTCTCCTCGTCACGATCAGTATGAAATATGCGGATTAAACCCACTCCTGCCATCTCCTAAACACTTTTCATTTGCACTTTCCTCGTCTCTCCACGTAGCGTAGAGGGTTTTCATGCATCTTCAGTCTCTTGAAATTATTGGGTTTAAATCGTTCGCTGCAAAAACAGTGCTCGAGTTTCATCGTGGGGTAACAGCAGTGGTCGGGCCCAATGGTTGTGGGAAGTCGAATATTCTTGATGCGATTCGTTGGGTGCTTGGCGAGCAGTCGGCGAAGGCACTGCGCGGAGGAGAGATGGCGGATGTGATTTTTAGTGGGACTGACTCCCGGCACGCTCACAATATGGCTGAGGTGTCGTTGACTTTTGGGGATTGTGAACAAGAGTTAGGAGTTGCCTGGAATGAGCTGCGTATCACGCGTCGTGTGTTTCGTGATGGAAAGGCCGAGTATTTGATCAATGGAAAGGCCTGTCGCCTCAAGGATATTCATGAGATCTTCATGGATACGGGTATTGGACGCAGCGCCTACTCGATCATGGAGCAAGGGAAACTCGATCAGATCTTAAGTAGTCGCCCTGAGGATCGGCGGGCAATTTTTGAAGAGGCTGCAGGAATCACAAAATTCAAGTCTCAGAAAAAAGAAGCGCTCCGCAAGCTCGAATATACCGAAGGTAATTTACTCCGTGTGACTGATATCATCAAGGAGGTCAAACGGCAAATTGGCTCCCTCCAGCGCCAGGCAGGTAAGGCACGGCGTTATCAAAAGATCCTAAGTGAACTTCGTGTGCTTGATACCCATGTGTCTCATCACAACTACCGCGAGCTTCACGAAAAAATGAGCTCTCTCTCCTCCTCGATCGAAAAAAACAGCACACTGCGTCACGAACAAGACGAGATGATTGTAACGCAAGAGCAAGAAGGGGTCAGGCTCAAAGAGGCATTAGTCGATCTAGATCGTCTACTTGAGGAGACACGGGGCACGTCACAAACATTACGTAATCGTATTTTCTCGAGCGAGAGTCGTATTACCACCAATGGAGAGCGCCAGAGCGAGCTTCGAGCAATCATTGTCAGGGCGCAACAAGAATGTGCTCTCTTTGTCACGCGTGTGAGCGAGCAGGAAAAGCAACAAGAGGAGACAGAATCCGAGCTTGCTAAACTTCTGGAGCATCTCGCTCACCAACAACAAGCCCTGCAACAAGGAACGTATCACTCGCATCAGGCTATCAAAGAGCGTCAGGAGGCTGAACGCGCTGCTGATACTCTTGCCCATCAACTCCATGCTCTTGAAAATAGAAGTGCCGATTTTCGCGGTAAGATCTCTGTTGCAAAAGGCCGCCAGGATGCGGCAGCACAACGCTTGGAGCAACTCAGTCAAGAACATGCTCAGATGGATGAGTCCTTAGCCATTCTTCACACACGAGCTCATGAGGCAAAAGAGGCTCATCGTGAGAGCCAAGAAGCTCTTGTTGAGGTCAAGGCAGCACTTGGCGTTGCTCAAAGGCACTATGAGAAGAGGCAAGCCGAGCGGCAGAGTGCGGAGCGTGACTGGAATGAACTGAGCAAAAAACTTGCCGAGCGCACCTCACGTTACGATCTGCTCTCACAATTAGAACGTGAAGGAGAGGGCTTAGGCGAAGGAACTCAGGCGCTCCTGCGCGGGCTCAATCGACCAGATTTTTTCCTAGCGGGTATTGTTGGGACACTGGCCTCGCTCCTCAATGTGCCTACGGAAAATATGCTGGCTGTGGAAGCAGCCTTGGGCGGGGTCAGTCGATCTGTTGTCTTTAAGGATGCGGAGCTTGCCTGCGAGGCGTTACAAACCTTGAAGTCTTCGGTCCAAGGGAAGGCAACTCTGCTCATCTCGGGCTTCTCTCAAGCGCCCTTAGAGAGGGACGCTTCAGGCACTCTCACTACTCAAGTACTCTTGCCACAAGATGCCATTGCATGGGCTTCTGAGGTGATTACTGCGCCTGACTCAGTCTATCCTTTGGTGAGAAGATTGCTTGAGAATGTTGCCATTGTAGAAGACTTAGAAACAGCCTTTCGCTTGAAAGCGCATCACCCGGCTCTGGCCTTTGCGACACGGGAGGGAGAATTTATTTCCCGAGATAGCGTGGTGTACGGTGGAAAAGATGCCGCTGTTTCCTCTGTGGCTCTCCTTAGGCACTCTCAAATTACTCATTTACAAGATGAGATCGTGACACTCCAAGGCGAGGAGGAACACCTCACTGGACTACGTGACACCGCCATACAGGGCCTAGAACAGTCTTTACTCAGCCTTCAGGAGGTACGCGAGGCCTTAAACCACAAGCAAATGATGCTTGCAAAGGCTCAAGGTGATGAGCGCATTGCATGCCACGAATGTGAGGAGAAAGGGAGGCGTTTCCAAAGTCTTGGTCGAGAAATCAGCACCCTCCAAGGGCAAACTGGACAGCTTGAAGAACAACGAGAGCTCCATGAAAAAGAGCTCGTTGACATGGTAGAAGCATTGACCAGTCTTCGTGAAAAACGCTCGCTTGCCCAAAAGCAGATCACCTCACTACGCGAAGTAGAAAATAAGGCTACGGCTCAGCTTGCTGAGACTCGCTTGCGTGTGGCGAAAGATCAAGAGCGCGAGCGTTCGCTAAGTCAACAGCGTGGACCCATTGCGGCAAGGCTCAGAGAGTTTCAAGAAGGCATTCGGGCTCGTGAGCGTGACATTGATGAGCATGAGACTAAGATTGAGAAGTTAGCTCAGGAGTCAGAAGAGCTCGCCGCAAGCATCATCACATGGAAAAGCGAACTTGCTTGTGTCGAAAGCGACATGACTCAGGCGCTCCAAAAGCGCACACGCTTGCAGGAGGAGCTTGAGAGCATTGATAAAAAATTACGCCTCTTGCGTCAAGGGCTCCTTGCCCTCCAAGAGTCTCGCTCACAAGAGGAAGTAGAGCTAACAGAAGTTCGCATGCGCAGTGAAGCCATTCATGATCATATCGTGCGTCGCTACCAAATTGATCTCACTGCCTTCAACCCAGATCACTCGCAACTCCTGGAAATCGTGACCGCACACCAAGAAAAAAAGGAATCAGAGTCCTGTTTTAAGACGGAGGCTTGTGACCCTACCTTGGCACACTCGGACACTCCCATCAGCCAAGACAAGGCGCAAGAAGATCAAGAGACTCCAGTGTTAGAATCGAGGATAGATCAAGTCCCCTGGAATGCCCCATGGGAAAGGATAAAGCAACTCGTCGCTGAGCTCACGCAGCGTGTTGATGCGATGGGACCGGTCAATATAGACGCCATTGCAGAGTATGAAGAACTCGAAGAGCGATACAAATTTTTAGAACAGCAAAATCACGATCTTATCGAAGGGAAAAAAGAGCTACTCGAGGCCATTACTCGGATTAATAAAACGACTCGAGAGCTTTTTGCAACGACTTTTGAGCAGGTTCGTTTGAATTTTCAGGAAATGTTCACTGAGCTCTTTGGCGGAGGCAAGGCGAACTTACTTCTCGTCGATGATGCTGACCCACTGGAGAGTGGGATTGAAATGATCGCAAAACCCCCCGGCAAGCAGCTCCAAAGTATTTCTCTCTTAAGTGGTGGCGAAAGGACAATGACGGCGGTGGCCCTTCTCTTTGCCATTTACATGGTGAAGCCAAGTCCCTTCTGCGTGCTCGATGAAATGGATGCGCCTCTTGATGAGTCTAATATCGGCCGCTTTATCAAACTTCTCGACCGCTTTGTGGGACAGAGTCAGTTTTTTGTCATCACACATAACAAGGCGACCATGTCACGTGCCGATATGATTTATGGCGTGACCATGGAGGAACAAGGAATAACAAAGCTCTTGAGTGTCAAATTTCATCAGCAAGTCGAAGACACCCAGTAAACTCACCAGGAAAAAACATGAATCATGTCGCCGCCTTCAAGAGAGACAACGAGCTTGATCAGCTTGGTAGAGCCTTGCGTCTTCGCCTTAGCGTGATTGCAGACCATGGGTTATGCGATCATGATCCCCAGGCTCATTTAAAAAAATTACAAGAGGCCTCTCTCTTGATAGAGGAGGCTGCCCGTCCCTTTGTAGAATCTCCTCTACATCCTGAGTTAAGACATTTTTTGGAGCGTCGCAGCTATGATAAAGCCCTTGCATGGATTGAAGAGGAGCAAGAAAAAGATTCCTAAATGAATTCATTTTTCAGGAGATCTTATGAGCAGTCTCTTCTTGTTTCCGAGCCTTTCCTGGTGTAGGATCACACATCTTTTATGAACCCTCTTCTCATATTTTTTTCGGGCCTTGTATTACTAGGTCTTTTTGCATGGTATTTTGTGACCGAACGTGATGCTCAGAAACGTTGGCTCGGCCTGATATTGACCGTTTTGCTTGTCGGTTTTTCTGTAGAGTCCATAACGCCTCCTTCGCAAAAAATCCGATTAGGACTCGATCTACGCGGGGGAACCTCCTTCTTACTGCGCCTTATTCCTCAACCCGGACAGAAGATCACCTCCGACATGCTTGAACAAGCGGTCGAGGTCATTCGCAAACGCGTCGATCAATTTGGTGTCGGCGAGCCCGTCATTGCACCGCAAGGCTCGGAGCGAATCCTTGTACAGATCCCAGGGCTGGATCCCGCTCAGATTCAGGCAACACGAGAAACATTAAAACGTGTGGCAAAATTAGAATTTTCCCAAGTCTACCCGGGAGGAGAAGAACTCATTAAAAAAATTGAAAAAGGAGAAGCCATCCTACCTCCTGGCTATGAAATTAAGAGCTATCTCATGCCTGCAGGAATGAAAGAATCCTCTTCTCAGGTGATTCCTCGGCTGATTGTCAAAAAAACCGCTGACCTCACCGGTGATCATGTGACCAAGGCTTTTGCCTTTTTTGATCAAGGAGGTTACGGGGTCTCGCTTTCCTTAGATGGGGCTGGCTCTGCGACATTTTTTGAGGTAACCTCCGCTCTTGCCCCCACGCATGGACGTCTTGCAATTTTACTGGATGGAAAAATCCAAAGTGCTCCTGAGGTGAAGAATGCTATTGCCGGAGGGCAGGCACAAATTACCGGTCATTTCCAGGACAAGGAAGCACGTGATCTTGCAAGTGCACTAGAAAACCCTCTACGCACCCCGGTCGAAATTGAGGAAACAAGGAGTGTCTCCCCAACACTTGGCGGCGACTCCATTCGTGCGGGTCTGCTCTCAGGTATTGCCGGGCTTGTGCTTGTGATGGTGTTTGTGCTCGTTTACTACCGCTTGGCGGGAATCGTGGCCTTACTGGGGCTGGGTATTAATATTATCTTTCTTTTTGGCATGATGAGTTTGTTTCATTTTGTCCTGACCCTGCCAGGCATTGCGGGAATTATCCTCACAATCGGTCTGGCAGTCGATTCAAACGTCCTTCTCTATGAAAGATTGCGCGAGGAAATGGCAACTGGCAAAGCACTCAAAGCCGCCATTCAAGGCGCTTATAGCAAAGCCTTCAGCGCCATCTTTGATGCCAATGTGACGACACTCATTACGGCAGGCATTCTTTTTTGGCAAGCTTCAGGACCAGTCCGTGGATTTTCTATCACCTTAGTCCTCGGGGTGATTGCATCAATGTTTTCAGCTATTCTCTTCACACGCACCTTATTGCGTTGGATGGTTGAGAAAGCAGGCCTTAAGAAACTCACGATGGCAAACTTAGCGCCAAAGAAACAATGGAATTTCTTACGTTATCGTCATCTTGCCGTCTTGATTTCGGTGGTTGTGATTCTTGGGTCTTGTGTTGTTTTTGCAAAACGGGGCACCCGTAATTTTGGAATCGATTTTCGCGGAGGAGATCTCTTAGTCGTCAACGCCGAGCCTGCGCTGAGCATTCCAGAAACACGCGAGGCTCTCATGCCCCTTGGACTCAGTGAACTCACCATCCAGCGCGAACAAGCAAGCAATGCCTCCATGCTCTCTATTCGCAGCCCAGAAAACACTTCTAATAAAATCCTCTCTTGCCTTCAAAAGAGTTTCCCTAGCCGCCGTATCATTGCCGCACAGGAAGATAAAGTAGGAGCACAAATTGGCCATGAATTTGCCCGCAAGGCCTTGATGGCTCTTGGTCTTGGGATGATTGGTATTCTCCTCTATGTCTCTATACGCTTTGGCCTCTCCTTTGCAATTGGTGCACTTGTCGCTTTACTCCATGATGTGGTCATTACGCTCGGTCTTTTTTCGCTTCTAGGCGGAGAACTCTCGCTTGTCATGGTTGGCGCTATTTTGACCATAGCCGGTTATTCTATTAACGATACGATTGTTGTTTATGATCGGATTCGTGAAGGCCTTCATCACAAGGGAGGAGGCACCGTGCAAAACCTGATGAATCGTAGTATCAACGAAACACTCGGCCGCACCATGCTCACCGGAGGGCTCACGCTTCTCTCAGTCTTAGCACTCTTCTTTTTTGGTGGAGCGGTATTAAAAGATTTTGCTTTTGCTATCTTACTTGGAATCTTAGTGGGGACGTATTCTTCGATTTTTGTGGCTTCCCCGATCGTCCTCTGGTGGTCCAAGTGGAGTGGTACATCATTAGAAAAATCGTTTCGCTAGGAATATCCTTTCTGCTCCCTTAAATAAAACGTAGCGGTCAAAAGGAGCAAAGACGGGGACTTGTAATCCCTCCCTTTTTCCCATTTACTAAGAAACTATGCATTCAAAAATTTTAGTCACTGGAGGCGCAGGCTTTATTGGGAGTGCCTTAATCCATGCACTCAATCAACAAGGAGAAAATAATATCCTGGTGACCGATGTTTGCCTTGATTCTCAAAAAGAGGCTCACCTTGCAGCTCTAGACTATCTGAAATATCTCTCAGCCGACGAGCTTCTCAGGGCCCTAGCAAAAAGTAATGCCGAACTTGAGGAAATTACCACCATTTTTCATTTGGGAGCCTGTTCCTCAACCACAGAGACGAATCGCGACTATCTGATGAAAAATAATTTTGAGTACACTAAGACCCTTGCCCATTGGGCAGTGGAAAGAAATATTCGCTTTGTCTACGCGAGTTCTGCAGCAACTTACGGGGATGGTTCAGCAGGCATGAAGGATGAGATTGCAGGGCTTGATCAACTCCGTCCTTTGAATTTATATGGTGAGTCCAAACATCTTTTTGATCTCTATGCACGAGAGCAGGGATGGTTCGACCATATTGTTGGTCTCAAATATTTCAATGTTTTTGGCCCTAATGAAGATCATAAAAAAGAGATGCGCTCGCTTGTCGCCAAGGCTTACGAGCAGATTCGCAGCACGGGCAAGATCGCGCTTTTTAAAAGTTACCGCCCTGAATATGCTGATGGCCGGCAGCAACGGGATTTTATTTACGTCCATGATGCTGTGAAGATGACGCTACATTTAGCCCAAAGCGAACATGCTCATGGTCTTTTTAATATTGGTTCAGGGGTTGCGCGTTCTTGGTTGGATCTTGCGCATGCGCTCTTTGCGGCGCTCAATCTCAAGCCTGTCATTGAATTTATTGAGATGCCTGACTCCATTGCCAATCAATATCAATATCATACGTGTTCGGACATCACCCGCGTGCGAGCAACAGGCTATCAAGAACCGCTGGTTTCACTCGAAGAGGCCATTGAAGATTATGTTTGTCACTATCTACTCACTGGCAAGCATCTTGGTGAATAAATCTGTGATTCTTCATATATAGTCGTCATGAACTTTTGTACATTTTCCTTTATTTAAATGGTCTTGCCAACTGTCATTGCTGATGTCGAGAGAGCCTTTGTTTCGTATGCTCCAGGGCACTGGCCTCAGGCAACTCAAGAGGAATGGAATGATTGGCGCTGGCAGCTCAAAAATCGAGTAACCACCTTAGAGGGACTCGAGAAGCATCTTCGCCTTTCGCCTGAGGAGCGCGCAGGGGTGATTCTCTCAGCTCACAAGCTCGCTATGTCCATTACTCCTCACTACTTCAATCTCATCGAAGTAGATGATCCCGATGGACCTATTCGACGTCAGGTCATTCCTCGCTTTGAGGAGTCCCATCATCATCCCTCCGAAGTAGCTGACCCTTGCGGTGAAGATGCGCACATGCCTGTACCTGGACTGGTGCATCGTTATCCAGATCGGGTGAATTTTTTAATCACAGACCGGTGCGCCTCCTATTGTCGCTATTGTACCCGCTCTCGCGTAGTGAGTGGCGCTGGCGAACAAGAACTGCATACTGAATTTGAACAGGCCTTTAACTACCTTGAACAACATAAGGAGGTTCGTGATGTTCTGCTTTCAGGAGGAGACCCATTGCTCTTTTCTGATGACAAATTAGAAAAAATTCTCTCGCGTCTTCGCGCCATAAAGCACATTGAATTTTTGCGCATTGGAACGCGGGTTCCTATTTTTTTGCCACAGCGTATTACCTTAGGATTATGCCAAATGCTTCAAAAGTATCATCCCCTCTGGATGAGCGTGCACACCAATCATCCTCGCGAGCTCACGCTAGAAGTCCGCGCAGCCCTTGAGCAACTGGCTAATCATGGTATCCCACTTGGCAATCAAAGTGTCTTGCTTTCCAAGGTGAACGATACGCTTCCTATCATGAAGTCACTCGTCCAGAAATTACTTCAGTGCCGTGTACGCCCCTACTACCTCTATCAATGCGATCTCATCCATGGTTCAGCTCATCTACGTACGTCTGTCTCCAAGGGCATTGAAATCATTGAAGGTCTTCGCGGCCACACAACAGGCTATGCGATTCCGCAATTTGTGATTGATGCTCCTGGGGGAGGCGGAAAAGTCCCCCTCAACCCTAACTATATCCGCTCTCATGATGAGAAAAAAATAGTACTCCAAAATTACGAAGGGAGACTCTTTGAGTATCCAGAAATAGGGCTCTAGCCTGCATATTTCATACTGATTCGTCGCGAGGCGCCCCGAGCACTGGTGTTGCCCGCAGAGCAATTCAAAGCTGACGCAGTATCCATAAGGTTTTCGCAAGCTGCAGCAGAATCGGTATGAAATATGCAGGTTAAAAGGCTCTCTCTCGCCAAATGCTAAAAAATTCTCTTCTTGGCAAAATAAGATTTATTGTTATTTTAGACAAATGCCTACTCTCAAAAAAAAATCACCCGTTGTTAAAAAGCCTGCCAAGTCTTCGTCAAAAAGTATAAAAAAAACACTGCCTCCAAAAATCACGAAGCCGATCAAAACCACTAAAAAGACTTTAGGTAGCATTAAGAAAAAAGCTTTACCTAAAAAAACAGCCTCTCCCGCACCTCAAGACAAGCTTGCAAAAGAAGCGTTAAAACTTGTCGATAAAGCAGCGTCTCTTCTTCGCAAAGGAATTAAAAAAGGTTCTAAAGCCACCCATGAAGCCCGTATCGCTCTGCACAAAGAAGCCCATGGATTACTAGGCAGTGCTTCCTCAAACATTGATCATCTCTTGAAATCTGGAGCCTCTCTCTTGCATAGTGTGATCGATAAAGTCTAGTCGTTGCACATTCCCCCAAGCTAGTCGTGATATTTCATTAAAAGCGCTCACTGTTTCATGAAGGCGATTGTTACTGGTGGTGCTGGCTTTATTGGTTCACATATCGTACATCGTCTGCTGCACAACGGTCATGAGGTCGTGGTCGTTGATGATTTTAATGATTTTTATCATCCTGCGATCAAGCATCATAATCTGGCTAAGATCAAAGACCATGTAGAAATCATTGTGGCTGATCTAAGAGATGAGGCTACAGTACACTCGATCTTCTCGCGAGTCCGTCCACAAACCACTTTCCATCTTGCTGCACGAGCAGGAGTGCGACCTTCTATCCTTTACCCCAGGCTCTACTTAGAGACAAATATTAATGGAACCTTTCATGTGCTTGAAGCAGCACGCCTTGCTGCCTGCGAGCGTCTAATCTTCGCCTCTAGCTCTTCTGTTTATGGACTCAGCACAAGCGTCCCCTTTCATGAGGACTTAGTTCTAAAACAAACCCTCAGCCCTTACGCTGCGACAAAACTGGCTGGCGAACAACTCTGTGGTAATTATGCCTATCTCTATGGAATGCGCATTGCATGCCTCCGTTTTTTTACTGTTTACGGTGCAGGGCAGCGACCTGATTTGGCGATTCATTCCTTCACCGATGCCATCACACACGGGAGACCCATTAAGAGATTTGGCAATGGCTCTACGCGCCGCGATTATACCTTTATTGACGATATTGTGCAGGGCGTTATGGGAGCAATGCACTATAACGAAAAATATTTTGATATTTTTAATTTAGGCGGACACAAAACCACCTCACTGGCAGAGCTCATTGCCTTGCTTGAAAAAGCTATCGGACGCAAAGCCATTATTGAAGAACTACCCGAACAAAAGGGCGACATGCCAATGACCTACGCTGATATTACTAAAGCAGAACAATATTTAAACTATCATCCCCAAACATCTATTGAGATCGGTATTCCAAAATTTGTGAAGTGGTATCAAGAGTACACTCAAACACAGAAAAATTTTCTGTCTACATTGATCCCTGCTCGCCACGAATGAAAATGAGGATTTTTCACGATAATGATTGACTCGTGAAAAATTCTCTGCCACTCTTCACATCCAATTTTCTACGATGAAGCGTACCTATCAACCATCTAAGCGAACCAGAAAACAGCAATTTGGCTTTCGTGCCCGTATGGCCACTAAAAATGGTCGTGCCATTCTCAGTCGACGTCGTCGTCATGGACGCGTGCGTCTCTTGCCTAAAGGAGTTGAAATTCACTTCAAGCGTCATACTGAAGCTTGATCTTAAGAGCACCTTACAAGCCGGCATGAGTTTTCAGATAAACTCGTTGTTCTCCTCTCCCTGATCGTAAAAAGACGTTTCAGTGAAAGGGAGTTGATGTGCTCTTTTTCCTTAGGACTGTGTTCGCAGATCTTACCTTATCGTTGGATGGCGCCTCAATCATTAGCCTTGTGCTCAAAGAAAAAATTACTCTGCTTCT
>Ga0214923_10000791_pt1 | contig 46775 bp, 40 predicted proteins | sample LL1510_MetaG_FD_177993 | JGI IMG/M metagenome (GOLD analysis project Ga0214923, IMG submission 177993) | Freshwater microbial communities from Lake Lanier, Atlanta, Georgia, United States - LL-1510 | ecosystem: Environmental > Aquatic > Freshwater > Lake | place: USA: Georgia | collected... | reverse complement strand
CTGACCACCGGCTTTGGGCTGACCACCGCTTTGCCCGCCTTGCTGACCGCCCTGCGCGCCACCGGCTTTGGGCTGACCACCGCCTTGGCCGCCTTGCTGACCACCCTGCGCGCCACCGGCTTTGGACTGCCCACCGCCTTGGCCACCTTGCTGACGACCCTGCGCGCCACCGGCTTTGGACTGCCCACCGCCTTGACCGCTAGCGTTACCGCCACCGCTGGTTGCGCTGGCGGAACCTCCTCCGGATGGGGCAATTGCGCCTTTGCTGTTACCGCTGCCAGCGCCGCCGTTAGACTGGCCCATTGATGTCGCACTGGCCAACACCGCTGCAATGGTCAAAAAAACTTTCGCTGGTTTCATGGAAACTCCAATGAATGATTGGGACAAACCTGCAGGGATCCTGGATGGCTTAGCCATTTTCATCTGAGTTTTACATAAAAAATCAACAAAAAACTTAAAAATAACTTTTATTTGCTGGTCAATTCCATAAATCAAAGTTTCAGATGCATGTTTGACCCACGCCAGTAATGGCCATCACGCAGGCCGAGGCAGTTTGATCAAGCCTCGCCGCAATTTGTTGGATGATCGATTGCCTTTTCCTCGGGATGCGGGCATGGAGGTGGCCATTGGGCCCTTTGTTGCCCGATGAAAGCTTATTTCTTTAACACCGACAGCAAACTGCTGTAGTCGTCGCGCCATGGCGCAAATTCAGCGGCCGGGGGTACGCTGGACAAGGACTGCAGGTTGGGTTGCTCAAAAAAGTCATTCTCTCCGGTGATCAAAATCCAGCGTGACGCAAAAGCCAGGTCTTGGTCACCCGGGTGTTCCTGCAAACGGATGTGTTTGCCAAATTGATCGGCAGCCACTTTAAGCACCGGTGCCAAATCAATGAATGCATTGGTGACATTGAGGGCGAGCACCCCGTCGGGCTTTAAATGTTTGAAATAGATGGCAAAAGCCTCCAGGGTCAGCAAGTGAACCGGAACAGAATCGCCGGAAAACGCATCCATCACCAACACGTCAAATTGCTGCGAGGGCTCGCGATCGAGTTGCAAGCGCCCATCCCCCAAAACGATATCAAATTTTGCCGGGGTGTCGCCGAGGTAAGTGAATTTTTGCTGGGCCAGTTCAATCACCAAGGGGTCGATTTCGTAGAGGCGAAATGTGTCGCCCTCACGGCCATAAGCGACCAAGGTGCCCACACCCAAACCCACCACACCCACGTGCAAGGAACCTCGCTGGCCTTTGGCCAGGATGGCCATGCCCACGCCCGAGTTGGGGGTGAAATAAGTCGATGGCAGACGGCGCAAAACGTCGCTGTTGTATTGCTGCCCGTGGATGATTTGACCATGCAGCATTCTTCGAAAATCAGGGGTTTCAAACATTTTGAGGGCGCCATAAAAATTACGCGCTTTCCAAGTCACACCCTCTGACTTGGTGCGATGGTAAGTGATGCTCACCCATGCCAAAACGATGCACAAGGCAGCCCCTGCACCCAAGGAAAATCTGCGGCCCCAAGGGCTCAAGCCCAAGGATGCGGGCAGCATGGCCGCCAACACCACTGCGGCGGTCAACACCACACCCACATAAAACTCGTAGTTGCTGTCAAAGAAATAGGGGGCGATCACGCCGACGAAGAACCCCCCGGAGAAACCGCCCAATGAGAGCATCAAGTAATACTGGGTGAGGTGACGCGCATTGGGCTTTTGGGCGGCCAACTCACCGTGGCATACCATGCACAACACAAAAAACGAACACAGGTTCAAGCCCACACTGCGGCCAATCGGCCACTCACCCATGTTCAAGTGGGGCAAATAGGCCAGCAGGCCCAAGGCCACCACCCCCAAAGGCAGCCAAACCACCCGCTTGTACCAGGCGGGCAGTTCAAAACAAATGATGAATGACAGCAGATACAAGGCCAACGGCAAGACCCACATCAATGGAATGGGCGCAATGTTTTCGGTCATGAAACTGGTGTCTGCCACCATCATCAGTGAAGGGCAAGCGGACAATGCCACCCAAATCAACTGCTGGCCCGCAGTGGGCGGCCTGTCTGCGTCGGTTTGGGCGCTTTGTTCTCTCAAAGGGGTGAATTTGGCCAAAGTCAAACTGCGCCGCGACAAATACACGCACAAGACCACAAACACCACGAACAAGGCCGACCAAACCCACGACTGCCAGCGGGTGGGCAAAGACGACTCCAGCACCAAGGGATAGCCCAACAAGGCCAGCATGGAGCCCAGGTTCGACAAGGCAAACAAGCGGTAGGGCACGACATGGGTACGTTCGCGCGAAAACCAGGCCTGCACCATGGGCCCGGTGGTCGACAAGACCAAATAGGGCAGGCCAATCGTTGCAAACAATAAAAGCAAAATCAGCACCGTCGGATTTTCAAAACCCTGGGGCTTCCAGTCTGGCGATGGGCTGATGGGCAAAAACGCCAGGCACAGCAGCAACAAGGCCAGGTGCACCAGACTCTGCCGCTGTGGGCTCAGGTAGCGCATCGTCCAATGGGTGTAACAATAACCCAGCAACAGCAGCGCCTGAAAAAATAGCATACAAGCGGTCCAAACCGATGCCGCTCCGCCAAACCAAGGCAAGATCATCTTGCCCATCATGGGTTGGACTTGAAAAAGGAGAAAAGCGCTCAAAAAAATCGTGATGGCATAGGATGCCAGCGGCGTTGAATCATCAGATTTCATTTTTCACCGACCAAATCTTTAAAAATTCCAAAATCTGCAGACAATACCGCACTTTATTTTGAATATTAAATGATTAAATGACTTAATTCTCATTGTTTCCCACCCGCTTTGGCCTTGCGCGGATTGTTAACTTTTTAAGCCGCATCACTTGAAACAGCCTGAAATGACCTTATCATCAGCACTCGCTGGGATTGAGTGCTAACAACTCTTCTCAACGTTCGGTCAATGGTCGCCAACCTCAATGGCAACTGTGGCTCAAACCCTTGTTTTATGAATGGAGATGCAATGAAACTTCGCCCCCTGCATGATCGCGTGATCGTCAAGCGCATTGAAAGTGAAACCAAAACTGCCTCTGGCATCGTCATCCCCGACAACGCTGCGGAAAAACCCGACCAGGGCGAGATCCTGGCCGTCGGCCCTGGCAAGAAAAACGACAAAGGCGAATTGACCGCCGTTGGCGTCAAAGTCGGTGAGCGCGTTTTGTTTGGCAAATACAGCGGACAAACCGTCAAGGTCGATGGCGAAGAGCTGTTGGTCATGAAAGAGGAAGATTTGTTCGCGGTGGTTGACGCCAAGTGATGCGGATGGGCACTGGCCCTGGCAGCCCAGCGGCTCTCAGGTTGCGCCCACAACAGTTGATTAATTTTTAGGAGCTATACAAATGGCAGCAAAAGACGTGATTTTCGGCGGCGAAGCCCGCGCGCGCATGGTCGAAGGTGTGAACATCCTGGCCAATGCAGTCAAAGTGACCCTGGGCCCCAAAGGCCGCAACGTGGTGCTCGAGCGCTCTTTCGGCGCCCCCACCGTGACCAAGGACGGTGTGTCCGTGGCCAAGGAAATCGAACTCAAAGACAAACTGCAAAACATGGGTGCGCAGATGGTCAAGGAAGTGGCCTCCAAGACCTCTGACAACGCTGGCGACGGCACCACCACCGCCACCGTGCTGGCCCAAGCCATTGTGCGCGAAGGCATGAAGTACGTGGCCGCCGGCATGAACCCCATGGACTTGAAGCGCGGTATCGACAAGGCTGTGCACGCCTTGATCGATCAATTGCAAAAAGCCTCCAAAGCCACCACCACCAGCAAAGAGATCGCCCAAGTGGGTTCCATCTCCGCCAATTCCGACGAGTCCATCGGCAAGATCATTGCTGATGCGATGGACAAAGTGGGCAAAGAGGGCGTCATCACCGTGGAAGACGGCAAGTCCCTGGACAACGAACTCGACGTCGTCGAAGGCATGCAGTTTGACCGTGGCTACCTGTCGCCCTACTTCATCAACAACCCCGACAAACAAGTCGCGTTGCTGGAGAACCCCTTTGTGCTGCTGTTTGACAAGAAGATCAGCAACATCCGCGAACTGCTGCCCACCCTGGAAGCCGTGGCCAAAGCCGGTCGTCCTTTGTTGATCATTGCCGAAGAAGTCGAAGGCGAAGCCCTGGCCACTTTGGTGGTCAACACCATCCGTGGCATTTTGAAGGTTGTCGCTGTCAAGGCCCCTGGCTTTGGCGATCGCCGCAAAGCCATGTTGGAAGACATCGCCATCCTGACCGGCGGCAAAGTGATTGCCGAAGAAGTGGGCTTGACCCTCGAGAAGGTCACCCTGGCCGACCTGGGTTCTGCCAAGCGCGTCGAAGTGGGCAAAGAAAACACCACCATCATTGATGGCGCTGGTGCCGCTGCCGACATCGAAGCCCGCGTCAAGCAAGTGCGCATCCAGATCGAGGAAGCCACCTCTGACTACGACCGCGAAAAGCTGCAAGAGCGCGTGGCCAAGTTGGCCGGCGGTGTGGCCGTGATCAAGGTCGGCGCTGCCACCGAAGTCGAAATGAAAGAGAAAAAAGCCCGAGTGGAAGACGCCCTGCACGCCACCCGCGCTGCCGTGGAAGAAGGCATCGTGGCTGGCGGCGGTGTGGCCCTGCTGCGTGCCCGTCAAGCGGCTGGCACCATCAAAGGTGACAATGCCGATCAAGAAGCGGGCATCAAGCTGGTGTTGAAAGCGGTCGAGTCCCCCTTGCGCGAAATCGTCTACAACGCCGGTGGCGAGCCCTCTGTGGTCGTCAACGCCGTGTTGGCTGGCAAAGGCAACTACGGCTTCAACGCCGCCAATGACACCTATGGCGACATGATCGAAATGGGCATCCTGGACCCCACCAAAGTGACCCGCACCGCGCTGCAAAACGCAGCGTCTGTGGCCAGCTTGATGTTGACCACCGAAGCCATGATCGCTGAAGCACCGAAAGACGACGCACCCGCCATGCCTGGCGGTGGCGGCGACATGGGTGGCATGGGCGGCATGGGTGGCATGGGCATGTAATTGCCAAGCTGTCTGGGCTTCTCGCTCTGACCTCGAAAGGGCCGCGCAAGCGGCCCTTTTTTTGTGGGCGCTTCTTGCAGGCACAATCTTTGGCCATGGAAAGAAAGGCACTCACATGAAACCCATGGGCATGGCATTGGTGGGCATCGGCCCAGGCGCGGTTCCGCACCTGCTCAGTTTGCATGATTTGCGCCATGCAATTGATTTGCGCTGGGCCATCACGCGCCGACCTGATGCGGCCAACATGGGGCCCTTCCAAGGCCACTTGAAACCCAGTGCAGATTTTCAGGCCATGCTGCATGACCCAGCCGTGCTGGCCGTGATCATTGCCACACCGGCGGCCACGCACCTGGAGATGGCCCAAGCCTGCTTTGCCCATGGCAAACATGTGTTGCTGGAAAAACCCCTGGACGTGTCATTGGCGCGTGCACAACGCATTGTGGAACTGGCCGAACAAAGCCATTGCCATCTGGGCGTGGTGTTGCAACACCGCTTCAGGCCGGGGGTGGAGCGCTTGCAATTGCTGCTGGATGCGCAAGCCTTGGGCGCGGTGCAAGCGGCATCGGTGAGCGTGCCCTGGTGGCGGCCCCAAAGCTATTACAACCAAGCGGGGCGCGGCACCATGGCGCGCGACGGAGGTGGCGTGTTGATCACCCAAGCCATCCACAGCTTGGATGTGTTTCGTGCGCTGGTGGGCGTGCGCCGGGTGGTCGCGGCCCAGGCCAGCCGAACACGGGTGCACCAGATGGAAACCGAGGACCATGTGCAAGCCTTGCTGGAGTTGGGCAATGGTGCGCCAGGTCGGATGATGGCCACCACCGCCCATTACCCGGGCGGCACCGAACGCATCGAAGTGATTGGCGAATTGGGCACGGCGGTACTGCAAGGCGGCCATTTGCGGGTGGACTTCATCGACGGACAAGCCAGCATCGAAGTCAAGGCCGAAGGCGGCACTGGGGGCGGGGCCAACATCATGGACTTTCCCCACGATTGGCACCGCGCATTGATCAGTGACTTTGTGGCATCCATCCAAAACCAAAGGCCATCGCGCACCCACGGGGGCGAAGCCCTGCAAACGCAGCAATGGATCGATGACTTGTTGGCCGCTGCCGGCCAAGTCGTGACCCTTTAGGGGCGGTTGTGTGCTGCCCACACCCTGCTACTGGCAGTGAGCCAACCGGGCAACAGGGTTTGCAAATGGTCAGGGTCTGGCACATGCACCCCTTGCCAACCGCGATCGGTGGCGGCTTTTACATTGGGCAAATGGTCATCGAAGAAGATCGTTTGTGCGGGGATTAATTCCAAAACTTCCTCTGCATGGGCATAAATGGCTGGATCGGGTTTGGCCCGTTTCACCCGCGCAGAAAAAACACCCCCATCAAAGCAATTGAAAAAATCATGCGTGGCGGTCAAATGGGCGGCGTAGGGCTCGGGCATGTTGGATAGGTAGAACAAACGCAAGCTCTGTTGGGTCTGGGCATTTCGCCACAGGTGCAGTTGTTGCAACAAAGCGACCGAATTGGCAATCGGCAACAGCGCGTGGGCAATGTCCACCACCATGGCACGCACCAGCCTTTCAGGCTCTTGCAAAATGGTGGCCAAGGCTTGAGCCACCCCATCGGTGTCCAATAAACCGGCATCGAAAGCCGACCAAGCTGGTGACCGAAAGCACGCCTCGGCGAGCTGATGTGCTGGTTCATCGGTGCCACACCGGTGTGGGATAAAGCGCTTCAGCAAGGCCACAGGCTCCCAGCGGATCATCACCTGCCCCAAATCAAACACCAGGTTCAGCGATGGGGGCACTGTCATGTCAATTGGCGCAACAAGCCCGCGGTGGATGCATCCAGGTCTTTGACATCCAAACTGTCCCAACGTTTTGCCAAGTCAAGGGCCAAGGTTTTCCCCAGCTCCACACCATATTGGTCAAAACTGTTGATGCCCCATATGGCACCGCTGACAAACACACGGTGCTCGTAAAAAGCGATCAATGCACCCAGGCGCTCAGGGGTGAGGGCATCTAGCCAGACAAAGGTGCTGGGACGGTTGCCACTGAAATTTCGATGGCCACCCGCATCGGATTGCCCCATCAACAAGGCCTGGGCTTGGGCCACCGCATTGGCCAGCAAGGCCTTTTGGTGTCCTGGCAAATCATGCTGGGCTTGACGCACCACGATGAACTCCATCGGTACCACCGTTCCGCCTTGGTGAACCATTTGGAAAAAAGCATGCTGGCCATTGGTCCCTGGCTCTCCCCATAGCACCGGAGCTGTGGCGTATGACAGGGATTGGCCTTGGCGGTCCACGCTCTTGCCATTGCTCTCCATTTCCAGTTGTTGCAAAAAAGCGGGCAAACGGCGCAAGCCACTGTGGTAGGGCGCAATGCCACGGCTTTGGTGGCCATGAAAATTACGCATCCACACATCGAGCAAACCCAAGCGCATGGGCAAATTGTTCTGCACGGGCTGGCTGCAAAAATGCCGGTCCATCGCGTGGGCACCCGCCAACATTTGGCGAAACCCCGCCTCACCCAAGGCAATGGCAATCGGCAAGCCGATGGCCGACCACAAAGAGTAGCGCCCACCCACCCAGTCCCAAAAGCCAAAGGTGGTGCTGATCCCAAAGTCGGCCGCCGCTGAGCGGTTGCTGGTCAAGGCCGCAAAGTGGCGCGCCGTGTCTGTGCCGCCTTGGCGCACAAACCATTCACGCGCACTGTGCGCGTTCATCATGGTCTCGGCCGTGGTGAAGGTTTTGGAGGCGATCAAAAACAAGGTGTGCTGTGGCTTCAAACCTTGCAACACTGCTGCCAGTTCATGGCCATCGACATTGGACACAAAGTGAAAGCGCTTGCCCGTCACCGCCGGTTGGTGTAAAGCACCCACCACCAGTTGCGGCCCCAGGTCGGAGCCGCCAATGCCCATGTGAACCACATCGGTGATTTGCGGGTCTGCCCTGACCTGCTCGGCATAGGCCAGCATGGCGTCCAAGGTTTCATGCACTTGTTGCAAAGGCTTGGCCAAGTCGCCGCTCAAACTGCCAGCGGGTTGGCGCAACAACCAGTGCATCACCTGTCGCTGCTCGGTGGTGTTGATGGCTTGGCCCGCAAACATCGCATCGCGCCACAAGGCCACACCGCACTGCTCGGCCAAAGTGTGCAGCAAGGCCTCTGTGTCAGCGGTCAATGGGTTTTTGGAAAAATCCACCCCCAAACCCAGCACGGTCTGGCTGAAACGCTCAAAGCGCTGTGGGTCACGTTCAAAAGCAGCGCGAATGTCCCAGTCATTGTCCGCGTGATGTTGCCTCAGTCGTGCCCACGCAGGGGTTTGGTCACAACGCACAAGGGACACGGCTCACACCTTCATCAAGTGTTCAAGTTGCACGGCATCGGCACAAAAAGCACGGATGCCCTCGGCCAATTTTTCGGTGGCCATGGCGTCTTGGTTCAGCGCCGACCTGAATTCGGCCTCGTTGAGGCAAGGCCAAGGCATCTCCGTGAGAGCGCTGGCCTGTGCATTCAAGGCCTTGGGCAATGGATCGAGGCAGGCCTCCAACTGCGCCAATAAATCAGGGCTGATGGTGAGCAAGTCACAACCCGCCAAAGCGGTGATTTGCCCCACATTGCGAAAGCTCGCCCCCATCACTTCAGTGGCAATCCCATGGCTTTTATAGGCGTTGAAAATCTGGGTGACAGACATCACACCGGGGTCTTTGGCACCGCTGTGCTCAACTTCAACCCAGGCGCCGCCTGCTGCTTTTTTGTGCCAGTCGTAGATCCGCCCGACAAAAGGCGAAATCAATTGCACGCGGGCTTGGCCGCATGCAACGGCTTGCGCATAAGCGAACAACAAGGTCAGGTTGGTGCGTATGCCCAGTGGTTGCAATTTCGCTGCGGCTTGTATGCCCTCCCAGGTGGCTGCAATTTTGATCAACACCCGCTCAGGGGCCACACCTTGCGCCCGATACAGGGCCATGATGCGTTGGGCGCGTGCCACGGTGGCGGCCGAGTCAAAGCTCAGGCGCGCATCCACCTCGGTCGACACCCGGCCAGGGATGATGTTCAAAATTTCGCAGCCAAAGCGCACGATCAAGCGGTCGATTTGCTCATCCATGGGGGCTTTGCCATGGGCTGTCACCGTCTGTTTCAACAGTGGCAGGTATTCGGGTTTTTGAACCGCCTTCAAGATCAGCGATGGATTGGTGGTGGCATCTTGGGGCTTGTACTGCGCCAGTTGTAAAAAATCGCCGGTATCGGCCACCACCGTGGTGTATTGCTTGAGGGCTTGCAATTGGTTCATGCCCCTCATTATCCCTGTGTCTGAACTGCTCTTTGGGGCCGATGCGCCATGGGTCTTTGGTGTTTGGCTACAGTGCGGGCATGAAAAACATTTTGATCTTGGGTGGAAGCGGCTTCATTGGCCGCCATGTTTGCGAAGCTTTGGAGCGCGCGGGTTTGCATGCCACCGTGCCCACACGCCGTTTACCCGCGCACAGCGTGCAAATGCTGCCTCGGGTGAGCGTGGTGCAAGCCGATGTGCACCACGCTGGCCAGTTGGCTGATTTGGTGCGTGGCCATGATGCGGTGATCAATTTGGTGGCCATCTTGCACGGCAATGCCACGGCGTTTGACCATGTGCATGTGCAATTGCCCCGCTCACTGGCCCAAATCTGTGTACAACAAGGGGTACGCCGCTTGGTGCACATGAGTGCCCTGGGCGCCAACCCGCAAGGGCCCTCCCTGTATTTGCGCAGCAAGGGCCAAGGCGATGCGGTTTTGCAGCAAATGGCCCAGCAAAATGGCTTGAATTTGACGGTGTTGCAACCCAGCGTGGTGTTTGGTGCTGATGACCGGTTCATCAATGTGTTTGCACAACTGCAAGCCTTGACCCCTGTGGTACCACTGGCCGGCGCAAAGGCCCGATTCCAGCCGGTCTGGGTGCAAGACGTGGCCCAGGGATTGGTGAATGCGTTGACCATGCCCCAGACACATGGCAAACGCTTTGAATTGGTCGGACCGGATGTCTTTACCCTGGCCCAGTTGGTGCAACATGCAGGCCGCTGGGCTGGGCATCCGCGCCCCATTTGGCCCTTGCCAAGTGCTCTGGCCCACGCCCAAGCCTGGGTGATGGAGCATTTGCCTGGGCCCACCTTGATGAGCCGCGACAACCTGGCTTCGATGCGAGTGGATAACGTTTCCTCGGGCACCTGCCAAGGCTTGGAGTCCCTGAGGGTGGCCCATGTCACGCGCCTGGACAGTGTTTTTCCCATCCGCCCTCACACCGCCGTTTGACATGCTGACGCTCTACATAGGCAACAAAAATTACTCGTCCTGGTCGATGCGGCCCTGGGTTTTGATGCGCCAGATGGGCATAGCATTCACTGAGCACAAAGAACGCTTCGATTCATTTGACGCCCAGTCCCAATTCAAACATGCCTTGCTCGCCCTCAACCCGCAGGGCAAAGTGCCCGTGCTCATTGATGAGGGATGGGTTATTTGGGATTCTTTGGCGATTGCCGAGTACTTGGCCGAAAAGTACCCGCAATTGCCGCTTTGGCCCACTCATTTGCGCAGGCGCGCCCATGCACGCAGCCTGTGTGCCGATATCCACAGTGGCTACAGTGCATTGCGCCAGCATTGCGGCATGAACATCGAGGCCGAATTGAACGATGTGGGCAAAATTTTGTGGACGCAAAAGGCAGATTTGCGTGCAGACGTGCAACGCCTGTGTCAGGCCTTGAGCAAACCCCTGCTGCAACAAGCCCATCCGAACATGCTGATGGGAGACTTCGGGATTGTTGACGCCTTCTACGCACCCGTGTGCTCCCGCATCCGAACTTATGGCTTGCCCGTCACGGATATGGTTCAAAGCTATGTGGACCGTGTGTTGAAGTTGCCCGCAGTCCAGCAATGGTGCGAAGACGCTCGCCATGAGCGGGACTTTTTACCTTTTGAGGAACCCTACCGCACGCCGCCATCCTGGCCTTGAACACCGGCGCACAGAGTGATCTTGCCTGATGGCCATGCGGTCATCAGGTAGTGAGGGACTGGTGCTGGAGTGGGTTATAGAAAATGGATGTGTTGTCAAGAAAATACACGCAGACTTGTCACCCACAATGTTGCTAATGTGTTAATCTAATGTGTCTTTTCATTAACCATCCAAGTTTCCCATGCGTGCCATCAAACAAGCCCGACGTCTGATCCAAGCCGACCCCACCACTGCTGCAGCCCAAGCCCTTTCTGATTTGATTTTGGCGCTTGAAGCTGAGGCCACTTCGCCCATCAAAGGGCTGTATCAACTTTCACCCAATGATTTTGATTTGGCCATCCAGTTGCTCAAAGATTGGCGCCTGGATCGGTTTTATGAAGGCAAAGCCAAGGCATTTGATGTGGCTTATCAGGCCCAAGACATGAAGCAGTCCGCTTGATCCAGGCCCCTCTCAATGCCTTTGCTGGGCGTGGTCTTGGATCACCTGGCGAAAAATTTTCTCTGTTTTTTGAAAGATCAAAGGCCAAGCCTGGCCCAAAGCGGTGATGCGGGCCTCTTGGCCCATTTGTGATCTCAGGGCATGCATTTCAGCCAACTGCTCGGCCATCTGCATGAATGCAGACTGGTCTCCCGCTTCGATCAATTGCCCGTTGACACCGCTGTGGATCAATTCTGCCGCCGCCGCATGTCGAAAGGCCACCACAGGCAAACCGCTGGACATCGCCTCCAAGGTCACATTGCCAAAAGTTTCTGTCAGACTGGGAAATAAAAACATATCTGCGCTGGCGTAATGTTGGGCCAAGTCTTCGCCCGTGCGAAAACCCGCAAATACCACCTCAGGGTGCTTTTTTTCCAAACTGGGTTTGAGCGGTCCATCGCCCACCAAAACCAATTTGACATGGGCATTGACTCCCACCAAGCGCTCAAAGGCCGACAACACCAAGCTCAGGTTTTTTTCTGCCGCCAAACGGCCCACACACAATAAAACCAAGGATTCATCACCGGCACCCCACTGAGCCCTCAACGCGCTGGAGCGACGGGCGGGGTGGAACAAATCGGTGTCGACACCCCGGGGCACCACATGCAAGCGCTCAAAGCCCAGATTGACCAACTCTTGAGCCAGCGCCGGGGTGGGCACCATGGTGGCCAATGCGGCATTGTGGAATTTGCGCATGTAATTCATGATGGCACCGCGCAACCAGCCGATACCGTAGTGGTCGCTGTAGGCGTGAAAATTGGTGCGAAAGTCGCTGCTCACGGGCAGCTTGAGTTTTTTAGCGGCTTGCAATGCCGACCAACCCAAAGGCCCTTCGGTGGCAATGTGAACCACATCAGGCCGGTGCAATGTCCATAAACGGGTCAAGGCCCGCTTGGCCGGAAAGCCCATTTTTAAATGCTTATAAAATGGGATGGGCATGCCCCGCACCAAGGTTTCGTCGGTCAATGACCGATCTGGTTTCACGCCGTCTAGATGCTGGCGTGGGCGGATCAACCACAGGGCATGGCCGCGGGCTTTGAGGCCTTCCACGGTTTTGCTCAAGGTGTGGGCCACCCCATTGATATCAGGCGGATAGGTTTCGGTCACTACCGCGATCCGCATGGGCAAAGAGGACCCATTGAGACAAACCACATCGATCGAGGGATCTGCTTGCATCTCAGTAATGTGACAGATTCACATCACAGTTTGATGACAATTCCAACCGATGAAGAACGATTCCGCGCTGTCATCAAAATTTCACTGAAATTAGTCACATTGCTGGTTATTGTTTAGCCATAACCTCTGGAACTCAGGAGAACCCATGAAAGAATTGTTGCAAACCCTGCGCACCCAACGTTGGGATGACCATCGCTACTATCACCACAGCCGCATCAACCAAGCCTTGCATTTGGTCAGCGCGCTTTCTTTTCTGGTGGCCTATGCTTACTTGTTCATTGACCCTGTGGTCTCGGCTTTGATCGCATGGTTGATCTCCATGACGACGCGTCAAGCGGGCCACTTCTTCTTCGAGCCCAAGGGTTATGACACTGTGAATGACGCTTCTCACGAGCACAAAGAAGAAATCAAGGTTGGCTACAACCTGCGTCGCAAAATCGTTTTGCTGAGCATTTGCGCCGCGATTCCGGTAATTGCCTACTGGATGCCCGCTTATCTGACCTGGGCTGTTCCTGAGGCCTACGAAGACACACCGGTTCGCATGACCGCCATGGCCTGGTTGTTTTTGGGCGTGGCCGGATTGGTTTTCAGGGTATTGCAACTGTGGCGGCAAGATGGATTGTTGGCCGGCGTGGCTTGGGCCTTGAAAATCATCACCGATCCTTTCCACGATGTCAAAATGTATTACCGTGCGCCCTTTTATTTGGCCAAGGGTCAATTTTTAGACCCCATGGATCACGTTAAAGCGCACTGATCAAACCGCCCACTTGATCCGGATCATTTCGCGCATGACTTCGCGCCGAATGGTCCGGTTGCTTTGACCCTGAGCGGTCCACCACCAACCGTCGTTTTGCATGGCATGTGATGCTGCGATGAATCGGTGGCAAAAGTCGGCAAAGTGTTCATCCTCAAAAGCCAAGTTGAAAATCATTCGCCCCGTGCCCACCCAACTGAGGGCAATGCCTTGTTCACGCAAGTAGAACTGCAGCATCCAGTTATAGCGGCTGGGCACTTCATATATCACGCTCCAAACGGTGGCCATGCCGACCACCCTGACGGGCAGTCCTTGTCCCAACAATTGGTCATTGAGTTGCTTCAATCGATCGATCCAAAGCCCTTCCATTTTTTCAAACACGGTTTGAATGGCAGGACCTTGTATCCGTTTGAGAAACACGTTCATCGCGCCCATGACAGCTGGGTGTGCATTGAAGGTGCCGCGTGCAAAACAAATATTGCCCGGCCTGTCCTCCTTGAATCGCCGCATCCATTTGGCTTTTCCGCAAACCACACCCACCGGAAAACCGCCGCCCAGGGTTTTGCCGTAAGTGACCAAATCGGCATCCACCCCAAAGAAAGCTTGCGCTCCGCCCATACCCAAGCGAAAGCCCATGAAGACCTCGTCCATGATGAGGGCAATGCCTTTCTCATCGCACAGCTGACGCAATTGGCTGAGCCATTTGGCATAGGCGGCTTTGTCGTAACTCAACTGGCGCGACCCATCGATCAAGGTCGAGTCACTGGGGGCCGCTTTATTGGGGTGCATCGCCTGCAAGGGGTTGACCAAGACGCAGGCGATATCGCTGCGCTGACGCAGCACCTTCAGGGTTTGGGGGTGCATCTCATTGAGGGTGAGCGTGTCCTCCGACGGGGGCATGGGGTTGCCCGGTCCAGGTTGGACATCATCCCACCAGCCGTGATATGCCCCAGTGAAACGCACCAATTTGCGTTTACCCGTGTGAAAGCGTGCCATGCGCACGGCTTGCATCACGGCTTCAGTGCCGGACATGTGGAACGACACTTCATCCTTGTGGGAAAGCTGGCACAGCATGGCCACGTTCTCTTGCACACAGGGGTGGTAGGCGCCCAAGATGGGGCCAAGGTCCCGCACCAGGTCCATGCCCTCTTGCATACAGCTTTTGTAGAAGTCGGCCCCAAAGAGGTTCACACCATAGCTGCCAGTGACATCCATGTGCCACTGATCATCCGCATCGGCGACCCAGACCCCCTTGCCATGGGTCCAGTAACTGCCGATTTGAAGGTTTTCGCTGAGAAATTTCTGAAACTGAAACGGCACCCTGTAGCGCGAGATCAATTGCATGTCCGACACCATGGGTTTGGTCGCTTGGGTCAAGGCCAAGGTCTTTGGACTGCGATGGCTCAGGGTGCTGCCCAACCGCTGCAAGGCTTGTTGTCGCTGCACGGTCACATTTTCAGGAGCGTGGTCCACGCCAAACCATTTTGCAGCCGGGTAGTCATAGGCCGGCGCCCAGTTGGCCAAGCGCTTGGCCCAACGCAAGTGGCCTGCCATGGACGGGTGTTTGGCCAACGACAGTTGCAAACGCTGCCACAGCCTGGGTCCCGCATACAGCACCAACAACGCAAAGGCCAACAAGCCCGCAGACAAAAAGTTTTCTTCAAACATGAGACTCCCTTTCAGAAGTTGCTTTTGTATTTCAATTGGATGAAACAATGATGACGTTTCGACACTGGTTGCGGGGTTTAGGCGCCCAAGAGGATTTGAATTTTTTACTGACCAATCGAATACCCCGCTTGGCCCTCACCCATTTCATGGGCTGGTTCAGCCAAATCCAAAACCCCTGGATTTGCCGTTTATCTATATATATATGGCGATTATTCACGGACATTGATCTGAGTGAGGCCCGCGAACGCCATTTCAATAGCCTGCATGCGTTTTTTATTCGTGAACTCAAAGACGGGGCCCGCGTGGTCGATCCGCGCGACCACATTTTGACCAGTCCCTGCGATGGCATCTTGGGCAGTTGCGGCACCGTGCAAGCAGGACAGGTTTATCAAGCCAAAGGCTTTCCCTATCCGTTGGATGAATTATTTGGCAACGCCATGGCTGCCAGCCCCTGGCATGACGGGGTTTATGCCACCATCCGCATCACATCTGCGATGTACCACCGCTTTCACGCGCCCTTTGATGGCCGATTGCACCGCATCGACTACCTTCATGGCGACACTTGGAATGTCAACCCAATTGCGCTCAAACGGGTGGAGAAGTTATTTTGCAAAAACGAGCGAGCGGTACTGCACCTGACCACCGCTGATCAACATCCCATTGCCTTGGTACCTGTGGCCGCCATCTTGGTGGCCAGCATCCGTTTGCATGCGATTGACACCGTTTTGCACACCCGCTACCAAGGCCCACACCGCTTTGACACAGTGCATGATGTCAAGAAGGGGCAAGAGATGGGATGGTTTCAACATGGCTCCACCATTTTGGTTTTCGCGCCCAAAGGGTTTGAATTATTTCCCGGCTTGGACACTGGCAGCCCGTTGAAAATGGGACAGGCTTTGATGTCTTTTCCCACCCCATCCTGAGCGCACACAGCCCCATGGGGTCACAATACAGTCTTATTTTATTCACAATATTTTCACGCCATTTTCTTATACTGTGAAAATTGTTGATTGATGTTCTATAGGAGTGGCAAATGCAAATCACCATCATTGGCAGTGGCTACGTGGGTCTGGTCACCGGAACCTGCTTGGCTGAATTGGGCAACGATGTGGTGTGTTTGGATCTGGCGGAAGACAAAATTCGCAGCCTCAACAGTGGTGTGGTGCCCATCTATGAACCCGGTTTGGACGACTTGGTGGTTCGCAACCGCAAACAAGGTCGATTGCATTTCACCACCGATACCGCCCAGGCCATTGGTCATGGCGATGTGATCTTCATTGCTGTGGGCACTCCACCCCAGGAAGATGGCAGTGCCGACCTGTCTTATGCGTTGAAAGCGGCCAGTGACATTGGTCGCTGTATGCGCGGCGACAAGGTGGTGGTCAACAAGTCAACCGTTCCGGTGGGCACGGCCGAGCGGGTGCATGACGCCATCGCCCACGAACTCGGGCAAAGAGGCATTGACTTGGAAGGCGGCAAAACCGTTGAGGGCCATAGCCGATTGCGCTGCGCCGTGGTTTCCAACCCTGAGTTTTTGAAAGAAGGGGCTGCGGTGGAGGACTTTATGCGTCCCGACCGCATTGTGCTGGGTGTGTCCAGCGACGCATCCGGTCAATGGGCCCTGGGCCTCATGCGCAACCTCTATGCCCCATTCAACCGCCATCACGAACGCACTTTGGTGATGTCACAACGCGCGGCCGAATTAACCAAATACGCCGCCAATGCCATGTTGGCCACCCGTATTTCTTTCATGAACGAGCTGGCCAATTTGAGTGAGCGCTTGAATGTGGACATTGAGTCGGTGCGCCAAGGCATGGGCTCGGATCCGCGCATCGGCTACAGTTTTTTATATGCTGGCACAGGCTATGGTGGCTCTTGCTTTCCCAAAGATGTGAAAGCTTTGCACCGCACTGGTATTGAGCAAGGCATGGCCATGCAAATTCTCAGTGCGGTCGAACATGTCAATCAACGCCAAAAACACCGGATTTTGGACAAAGTGCTGGGCCACTTTGGCGAAGACCTCACTGGCCTGTGCTTTGGTGTTTGGGGCTTGGCCTTCAAACCCGAGACCGATGACATGCGCGAGGCACCCAGCCGAACCGTGATCGGTGGTTTGTTGCGGGCTGGCGCTCGGGTCCAAGTGCATGATCCGGTGGCCATGGAGAGCGCCCAGTTGGCCTTGCAAGAAGACTTGATCGACATGCCCCAGTTGTGGAACCAACTGAGCTTTCACGAAGATCCGATGGATGTGGCCGAAGATGCCCAAGCCTTGCTGATCATGACCGAATGGAAAGCTTATCGCAGCCCCAATTTTCAGCAACTTCGCAACCGTTTGGCCCAAGCGATTATTTTTGATGGCCGCAACTTGTTTGATCCGGTGCGCATGGCACAAGAGTCTTTCATCTACGAAGGCATAGGCCGCGTAACCAACGCCAGCAAGCCCATTGCCAGCGATTCGCCCAGCTTGACCGTCGGCTGATCGCCAGTGCTCAAACGCTTGCCGCAAGCCGTCTGCTTGCGTGCAAGCCACACACCAAGGCCATGCAGGTGGCAATGAACCCACCGAGGATCCAGGTGATGGTTTCAAACGGGCATTGCAAATACAACAAGCCACTGTAGACGCCCATCATCGTCACGATGCTGGCGTTTTCGTTCACGTTTTGCACCGCAATGGAGCGGCCTGCGCTGAGCAAGTTCACGCCGCGGTGTTGCAACAAGGCGTTCATTGGCACGACAAACAGCCCACTGATGACCCCAACCAGTAGCATCACCCCCAAGGCAAAAGGCCAAGAATGGACCAGGTTCATGGTGGGCAGTAACAGACCCAACACCACACCCAATCCCAGCACCCGGGTTGCCAGGTGCAAAGGAACCCATCGCCCGGCCAGCCAAGCACCCACAACCACCCCCACAGCGGTGCAGGCTTGTAAATAAGCGCCCTGGTCCAGGCCCAAACCCAAAACCTGCTGGCACCACAACAGCACCAGCAATTGCATGGTCGCTCCAACCCCCCAAAACAAAGTGGTCACGGCCAAACTGACTTGGCCAAGGCGGTCGGTCCACAGAATTTTTTGATCGACCCAAAAGTCGCGCCACACCTGACCCAATTGCCAACCCCGCGTCAGGCAGGGCACGCCACTGTGCGGGATGCCACGCTGCATCAAGGCCACTGCCACATACAAGCCAAAAATCAACATCACGGAAACACCCAAACGGCTGTCCCACCAAGCCATTGCATTGATGGCTAGGGCCAATGGTGAACTGGTCCAGGCATCGCTGATCAAGAGGCCGCCCAAAGCCACGCCAAAGACTGCCGCACTCACTGTGCTGACTTCAATCCAAGCATTGGCCTGAACCAAGCGGTGGGGTGGCTCCACCTCGGTGATCCAGCCATATTTGGCCGGCGAATAGATGGCCGCACCCAAGCCCACCCAGACATAAGCCAACATCACATCCAGCCCCAACAAGATGGACAAGACCGCCATCAGCTTGAGGCCATTGGCCCATTGCATGACCCGGGGTTTGTGCCAGGCATCGGCCAAACGCCCAACCCAAGGCCCCAAGACCACATACGACAGGTTAAAGCCCAGCTTGAGCAATGGAATCCAGTGGGCCGCTTTGGACTGCTCGATGAGCATGGCAATCACCACCAGCAGCAAGGCGTTGTCGGCCAAACCGGCCAAACCTTGGGCCCCCATCAAACGATAAAAGCCCGGGCTCATGGGCCGCGCAACGGCCTCACGCCGCCTGCATGGCTGAGTGATGGACAAACGACTTGTCCATCAGTTGATCCCAGTAGATCAATTCCAGGCGACCATCCATGTGCTCCACCAGGGCCGTACGGCTTTCAACCCAATCGCCGTCGTTGCAGTACAAAATGCCGTTTATGGTGCGCATTTCAGCTTTGTGGATATGACCACACACCACGCCTTGATAACCACGGCGGGCAGCTTCCTGGGCCACGGCATTTTCAAAATCCGACACATAACTCAAGGCTTTTTTCACCTTGTGCTTTAAAAATGCCGATAACGACCAATAGCGCAAGCCCATCTTGGCCCGGATGCGGTTGAAGTGCCGGTTCATGCGCAATGTGAATTCATACAAATAGTCACCCACATAGGCCAGCCACTTGGCATATTGCACCACTGCATCGAAGTAATCGCCATGGGTGAGCCACAATTTTCTGCCATCGAGCAAGGTGTGCGAACCTTCCTCCACCACTTCAATGCCGCCAAAGTGCTGACTGGTGAATTCACGCGCAAATTCATCGTGATTGCCAGGGATGTAGAGCACATGACAACCTTTGCGAACCCGGCGCAATAATTTTTGCACCACGTCATTGTGCGCCTGCGGCCAATACCAATTGCGCCTGAGTTGCCAACCATCGACGATGTCGCCGATGAGATAGAGATAGTCACTTTCATGTGACTTCAAAAAGTCCAACAGCGCTTGCGCCTGGCACCCCGCTGTGCCCAGATGGATGTCAGAGATAAATACGGCTCGGTAGTGCATCAGCTTCTCAAAAAGTGACGGCGATATTTCTCGGGAATGTCTTTGAGCCACAGCATCATGGGCAAATCCGCACTGTTGAAACCCTGGTCCCATGCGGGCGGCCCTAACAACTTGGCACCCAATCGAAGGTAACCACGGATCAATGAAGGCGGCTCCACCGCCAACTCGGCCTGAGCGTCATGCAAAGGCAAAGCAAAACGGGGGCTGACACGGTATTCAATTGGGGCCAGGTGCGAGGACCGCAACCGGGCCCACATGCTGGCGGCCACCTGGGTGTTGACCACGCCGTTGTGCAACATGGGAATGCTGGCACAGCCCAGCATGGTCTCAAAATGGTTTTGCTGCATGAAGCCGATCAGTGCACCCCACAAAGCCATGATGACGGCGCCCTGACGGTGATCAGGGTGAACGCAACTGCGACCAAACTCCACCATATTGGGGCGCAAATTGCGCAAGCGCACCAAGTCAAACTCGGTGTCGGTGTAAGTACCCCCCAGGCGAGCGGCTTGTGCTGGCACCAGCACACGATAAGTACCCACCACAGGACCATTTGCACCGCTGCGCACGATCAGGTGTTCACAATAGTCGTCAAACACATCGATGTCATGTCCGGGAATGGCACTGGTGAAGTGGGCGCCCCACTCATTGGCAAATACCTGGTAGCGCAGTCGTTGGGCTTCGCGCACCTCATCCAAATGCCGGGCCCATTGGATGGTGGCCTTGGATTGGCTGGGGGCTGAAGGGGTCGGGGCGGTGGGTTGTTGACCCTGGTGGGTGACCGCAACTTCTGGCCCCCATGCGGGCGTGATGGTGTGTGTGAGTTCTAATGACCCGACAGACATGAACGCTCCATTTGTTTCATGCCTGAAGTATCTGATTGCCTCATGACAATGCCGTGTCTGAAATATGAAACTTTTTCGACGCTACTGTGTGTCTGGTGGGGGCAACTGGGCGGATCGGATGACCCATGACCTTGCCAGTGGCGGGCTGCAGGCCCTTTCCTCTGCAGCTGGCACGGGCGAGCGTCAAAGCCGCGATGCGCCTCTCAGGTTGGGCGCATGAGCGGCCGCGCATTGGACACCCGCTTGTTGCATGCCACACCCGGGTTGGCGATAGGGCCGCATGGGCCATCAACCAAGGGTTTCACCCAGCCCTGTGCCAGCCTGGGCAGGTGGCTGCAAAGCCATAATCTTTGGCTTGCACACACATCGCTGGAGAACCCCATGTCTTTCATCCACCGTCGCCAAGGCCTGCTGGCCCTGATATGCCTGTGTGCCTCTCTCAGTTTTGCCCAAACAGCGGAGTGGCCCAAGGCCAAACCCGTGAGCTTGTTGGTGGCATTTGCGCCTGGCTCGTCCACCGACATTGTGGCGCGCGCTTTGACCCAAAAGCTCAATGAACTCACTGGTGGCAATTTCATCGTCGACAACAAAGGCGGCGCAGGCGGCAATATCGCCACCACCCAAGTCAAGCGCGCCCCGGCCGATGGCTACACCGTATTGGTGCACAGCGTGGCCTTTGCGGTCAACCCCTCTTTGTATGCCGATGCAGGCTATGACGCGATCAAAGACTTTGCACCTTTGGCCATGGGCCCCAAAACACCCAACATCATCACGGTCAACCCGGGTGTGAGCGCCAAAACCCTGCCCGAGTTGGTCGAAGCTGCCAAAAAAACCCCCATGAGCTACGCCTCCTCGGGCATTGGCACCACCACCCATTTGTCAATGGAGCGGCTCAAGACCGCGGCCAAAGTGGACATTGCCCATGTACCGTATCAACCCGCCGCCGCCATCAACGCGGTGCTGGCCGGCCACACGCCGATGGCATCGACCTCCATGCCGCCTGCCGTGCCCCAAATCAAGGCCGGCAAGCTCAAGGCCCTGGCCGTGACCAGTGCCAATCGCTCGCCTTTGTTGCCCGATGTACCCTCCATCACCGAGTACGGCTATAAAGAATTCGATGACTACACCTGGTTTGGCTTCATGGTGCCCCTGGGCACGCCGCCAGCGGTGATCGAACGCTTCAATGCGGCGCTCAATCGCGCCATGGAGTCGCCCGAGGTGAGTGAAAAATTCATCCAGTTGGGGCTGTCCTTCAGCCGCAACAACCCTGCAGAGTTTGCTGCCTTTTTGCGCACCGAAGTGCCCAAATGGTCGGCCGTGGTCAAAAGCTCTGGCGCCCAAGCCAATTGAAGCCATTCACTGCCTGGAGAGACACGATGAAACACGCATGGCCACTGACACGGCGAGCGGCCGCGGCGCTGTTGGCCATGGGCTTGATCGCTTGTGCCAGTCCAACGGACAAAGACTACCAACCGCAACGCGGCCAAACCGGGAAAGATGTGATTTGGATCCCCACCTCCCCCGAGTTGGTCAACCGCATGCTCAACATGGCCAAGGTATCGGGCCAAGACATCGTCTATGACTTGGGGGCGGGCGACGGCATCATCGCCATCACCGCTGCCAAGCAATTTGGTGCCCGGGCCTATGGCATTGAATACAACCCGCAAATGGCCTTGCACGCGCAAAAGAATGCCCGCGCCGCCGGCGTGGCCGACAAAGTCAGCATCCGCCAAGGCGATATTTTTGAGGAAAAGTTTGACGAGGCCACCGTGGTCACCCTGTACCTGTTGCCCCACCTCAACTTGAAGCTGCGCCCGACCCTGCTGAAAATGAAGCCGGGAACCCGCATCGTCTCTCATGCTTTTGACATGGGCGAGTGGGAGGCCGACGATAAAATCAGCCATGAATATGCCCAAGCCTTCTTGTGGGTGGTGCCCAGCGCTGTGGAAGGCATTTGGACACTGCAAGAAGTTGACAGCAATGCCCAGGTTCAGTTGAACATTGAGCAAAGCTTTCAACGCATCGGTGGCAGCATCACCGAACGCGGGCGCAAAACGCCTTTGCTGGGGGCGCAATTGCGCGGAAATAAGATTGCTTTCCAGTTCATGGGGGCTGATCAGCAATTGCGCAGCGTCACCGCCCAAGTCAATGGCAACCAAATGCAAGGCGTGATGACCCTGCAAGGCGGTCAATTGCCCATAGAGGCCACGCGCCGCTGAATGCACCGCGCCCGCTCAGCTTTCAACCGAATGCCTTGGACATGAAGCCTGCCAGCCAGGACCCCAGCGAACCGCAGCACCTGCTCAGCCCCTGGGGCGCAATGGCTTTGATCGTGGGCATTGTCATTGGGGCGGGTATTTTCAAAACCCCCAGCATGGTCGCGGGGATCACGGGCGACGTTGGTTGGTGGATGGTGATTTGGTTGCTCGGTGCCTTGGTATCCCTGATGGGTGCGCTCTGCTATGCAGAGTTATGCACCGCTTACCCGCATGCGGGGGGCGACTACCATTTTTTGCACCGCGCATTTGGCCGTCATGTGTCGTTTTTATACGCATGGGCCCGCGCCAGCGTGATCAACACCGGCTCCATCGCTTTGCTGGCTTTCGTGTTTGGCGACTATTTCAGCCAGGTCTGGCCTTGGGGGACGCATGGCAATGCGTATTGGGCGTTCGCCATTGTGGTGTCGCTGACCGCCATCAACATCTGGGGGGTGAAGGCTTCGGCACGGGTGCAAATGGTGCTGACGGCCTTTGAAGTGCTGGGGCTGGTGGCCGTGGTGGTGGCCGGGTTTGCGCTGCCATCCGCGACCAGCACCGCGCCAGCTGCTTTTTCCCATACACCGACCTTGGCCATGATGGGCTTGGCCCTGGTGTTTGTCTTGCTCACCTTTGGCGGCTGGAACGAAGCGGCCTATGTGTCTGCCGAAATCAAAGGCAACAGCCGCACCATGGTGTGGGTCATGGTGTCAAGCATGCTCATCCTCACGCTCATTTATCTGCTGGTCAACATCGCACTTTTGAATGGGCTTGGCCTCAAAGGACTGGCCGACAGCAAAACCGCTGCTTCCGATTTGCTGGGCCTGGCCTGGGGGCCTTGGGCGCAAAAAGCACTGGGCTTGTTTGTGGCAATTGCGGCACTGACCAGCATCAACGCCACCATGGTGGTGGGCGCACGCACCAGTTTTGCGCTGGGACGCGATTGGCACAGCCTGCGGGCTTTGGGCCAATGGGAAAGCCGTTCCGGCAGCCCCACCCGCGCTTATTTGTTTCAGGCAGTCATCAGCCTGTTGCTGATTGCCTTAGGTGCCCAAGAGAGCGATGGCTTTTCGGCCATGGTGGAATTCACCGCCCCCGTGTTTTGGGGCTTTTTGTGCCTGGTGGGCTTGTCGCTTTTTTGGCTGCGCTGGCGCGACCCCAACACACCACGGCCGTTCAAAGTCCCCTGGTATCCCCTGACCCCCATGGTTTTTTGCTTGGCTTGCGCTTACCTCACCTTCTCCAGCGTGGGGTATGCCATCAGCCAAAACGCCATTCATGTGGCTTTGCTGTTGTTGCTCAGCGGGGTGGTGGCTTTGGCCCTGCTGCATTGGCGCGAACAAGGCTTCAAAGTCCATTGAGCCAAACCGGGCACATGCCCAGCCCGCGTCCCCCTACTGTTTTTGCGCTGACATCGGCACCGCCGCGCTCAGCACTTGCTGCTGGGCTTGCAAACGTCCCGCTTCAACCTGGCCTGTGACCTTGGCCACGCTGCCATCCCCGCGCGGGTATTCAAAGCTGAATTCACTGCCGCGCAAACGGCCCTTGGCCAGTTTGTGGCTCTGCCCTTGCAAGATCAAAGTGCCGTCAAACATCTGGTCTTTTTGTTGCAGGCTCAACTGACCCGTTTGGCCACCCAACTGCACCGACCATTGCCCTTCGATGCGGGCGGGAATGATCCAGAAATAACCACGTCCGCGATCGGTCTCTATGGTTTCTTCCGGCAACCAATCGCCCATATTGAATGAGTTCGACACCACCCGGGTACCGGGTTTCATTTTCTGCAAAATGGGCTTGAGGCGGATATTGAGTTGGGGCAACAAATACAAGGTCACCACCGTGGCCGATGAAAAATCTTCTTCAAAAATATCACCTCGGATGATGCGCACCTTGTCTTTGAGGCCGGAACGCTCGACATTGCGCTGGGCCAAGGCCGCCATATCGGGGTTGTATTCAATGCCCACTGCACGGGCCCCATGGTAGAGCGCAGCAGCGATGGCAATCTTGCCATCACCCGCGCCCAAGTCATAAACCAGGTCTTTGTCGGTGACTTGCGCAGTTCTCAACATTTTTTCAACCAATTGATCGGGGCTGGGCACCCACACCACATCTTTGCCTGACTGACCTACTGTGGGTTTGTACTGGTCGTCACCCAAGGTTTGGGCCGAAACGGTGAAGGCCACCGCCATGCAGGTCAGGGCAACGGCGCAAAAGTTTTTAGCGACTTGAAGCATGAGCGAGCTCCTTTTGGTTGTTGATTTGATGAAATTCAAATGATCAGTTTAAGCAAGCGGCCAACTTGTCGCACAAACCAGGGCATCACCATTGGCCTGTCGGACCAGTTGGTCAAGAACAAGTCATCACAAATGGGTGCGCAGGCTCCAAATTTCAGGAAACAACACCACATCGAGCATGCGCCGCAAATAAGTCACCCCGCCGGTGCCACCGGTGCCGCGCTTGAAACCAATCACCCGCTCCACCGTGGTCAGGTGGCGAAAGCGCCACAACCGAAAAGCGTCCTCCAAGTCGGTCAATTCTTCACCCAACTGGTACAAGTCCCAGTGGGTTTCTGGATCGCGGTACACCTGCAACCATGCCGCCTCCACCGCTGCGCTGGCCACATACGCCTGCGACCAGTCGCGCGCCAAGTGGCTGGCTGGAACGGGCAAACCGCGCCGGGCCAACAAGCCCAGGGCGTGGTCGTACAAAGAGGGCGCATGCAATGCCTGTTGGACCGTGCGCAGCACATCGGGTTGGTGCGCATGGGGCCCAAGCATGGCGGCTTGTTTATTGCCCATGGCAAATTCAATGCAGCGGTATTGGTGGCTTTGAAAGCCGCTGGAGGCTGCTAAAAAAGGCCGAATGGCCGTGTACTCCGGCGGGGTCATGGTGGCCAGCACATCCCAGGCGTGGACCAACTGGGCCATGATGGTGCTGACACGGGCCAACATTTTGAAGGCCATGCCCAGCCGATCGCTCTGGATGCACTGCATGGCTGCGGCCAATTCGTGCAGCATCAGCTTCATCCATAACTCGCTGGTTTGGTGCTGCACGATGAACAGCATCTCGTCGTGGGCCGGCGACAAAGGCTGCTGGGCCCCCAGGATGGCCCCCAACTGCAAATAATCCCCATAGGCCATGTCTTGGCTGAAGTCCATGGTCGGCTTGTCTGGCAATGGGCCCGGTTGCGTTGGCACGTCGGCGCTGCCTTTGGGGGTTGAAGCAAAAGGGCAGTTCATGCATGCCTCCATAGCTTGTCATCGGCCAGGTCCATGGCGATGATTCAGGTCACAGGGTGGGGGATGGCAAAGCGTGGTGCACGCCAAATGCCCGCATCGAGCACCTGCCTCAAATGGTCAACCGCTCGCCACACATCTTCAAAGCCCAGATACAAGGGCGTGAAGCCAAAGCGCATGATGTCCGGTTCACTGCGGCCTGGGTCACCAGCGCGAAAGTCTCCCACCACACCGCGCTCTATCAGGGCTTGCACCATGGCGTATGCACCCGCTTGTGTGCTCAAACTGACTTGCGAACCACGTTGTTGGGGGTTGAGCGGGGTCTCCAACACCAAACCATGGCCCGCGCAATGGGTTTGCACCAACCCGATGAACGCATCGGTCAAGGCCAAAGATTTTTGACGCAGGGCGGACATACCCCCCAGGGGCAGGCTGCGCTCAAAGGTGTCCAAGCCACAAGCCAGTGCCGCCATGGCCAACACCGATTGAGAACCGCACAAAAAACGACCCATACCGGTTGCGGGTTCATAGCTGGGGGTGAATGCAAACGGTTGTGCATGGCCCCACCAGCCCGTCAAAGGCTGCTTGGCGTGATGCACATGGTCAGGGTGGGCCCACACAAAAGCGGGTGCCCCGGGGCCGCCATTCAAATACTTGTAGCCACAACCCACGGCGAAATCGGCCCCATCGGCCTTCAAGGCCAGCGGCACCGCGCCTGCGCTGTGGGCCAAATCCCACACCGCCATTGCGCCCACGGCATGGGCTTTGGCACTCCAATGGCCCATGTCCCACAAGGCCCCGGTGCGGTAATTCACATGGGTGAGCATCAGCACACCCACTTCGTCGCTGAGGTGCGCGTCCAATTCAGCAGCTTGGACACAGCGCAGTTGCCATCCATGCTGCGCGCACACGGATTCGGCCATGTACAGATCGGTCGGAAAGTTGCCGACTTCACTGAGCAACACACGTTGCCCAGGGCTGTTTTGCGCAGCCATGGCCATGGCCACGCTCAGCACCTTGAACAGGTTCACCGAGGTGGTGTCGGTCACCAGCACCTCGCCAGCGCCCGCGCCCAACCAAGGGGCGAGCCGGTCGCCCAAGATATGCGGTTGATCAAACCATTGCGCCGTGTTGTAACTGCGGATCAGGCCCACCCCCCACTCGTGTTGGATCACCGCTTGTAAGCGTGCCGCCGTGGCCCGTGGCAGGGCACCCAAGGAATTGCCATCCAGGTAAATCATCCCCGGTGGCAGGTCAAACAAATCACGCAGGGGCCGCAGTGGGTCTTGCAAGTCCATTTGCTGGCAGGTTTGCAAACTCAGTGACATGTGCGGGGCGTCTCCATCGTCCAAATCATCTTCCAGCGCTTGCATACGGATCACGGTGGACGCAAAGTTAGCACCTGGCCCGATGGCGTGGTGTCGGTTAATTACAACTGCAAACAAATAATTCTGACCAAGCAGCGGGTTCCCGGGGACTAGACCGCCCTGGAAGGCCTCGCAGGCCCTGCTACGATTTGCCCCATGCAAACCTATTTGGTCGGTGGTGCGGTGAGAGATGCCTTGCTCGGTCTCCCTGACGCGGACCGCGACTGGGTGGTGGTGGGCAGCACGCCCCAAGACATGGTGGCGGCGGGCTTCGACCCGGTGGGCAAAGACTTTCCCGTGTTTTTACACCCGGTCACCCGCGACGAATACGCCCTGGCCCGCACCGAGCGCAAAACCGCACCGGGTTACAAAGGCTTTGTGGTGCATGCCGCCCCCGATGTCACTTTGGAACAAGACCTGGCGCGGCGCGATCTCACCATCAATGCCATGGCCCAAGACGCGCAAGGCCGATTGATCGACCCGCATGGCGGCCAGCGCGACCTGCAAGCCAAACTGCTGCGCCATGTGACCGATGCCTTTCGCGAAGACCCGGTGCGCATTTTGCGAGTGGCCCGCTTTGCCGCCCGTTGGCCCGATTTTGAGGTGGCCAGCGACACACAGACCCTGATGCAAGACATGGTGCAAGCCGGGGAGGTTGACGCTTTGGTGCGCGAGCGGGTGTGGCAAGAGTTGGCCAAGGGCTTGATGGCTGCCCGCCCCTCGCGCATGTTGCAGGTGTTGCGCGCCTGCGGCGCCTTGGCGCGCTTGCTGCCCGAAGTGAACCGCTTGTACGGCGTGCCGCAACCCGCAGCGCACCACCCCGAAATCGACACCGGTGTGCACCTGGAAATGGTGCTGGACCACAGCGCCCACATCGGTTCCCCATTGGAAGTGCGCTTTGCCGCCCTGTGCCACGACCTGGGCAAAGGCCAGACCCCGCCACAAGATTGGCCACGCCACACAGGCCATGAGCAACGCAGCGCACGCTTGGCACAGGCACTGGCCCAGCGGCTGCATGTGCCGCAAAGCTGCCACGAACTGGCCGAGGTGGTGGCGCGCGAACATGGCCACATCCATGCCAGCGCATCACTGGGTGCCGCAGCGGCCTTGCGCCTGCTGGTGCGCTGCGACGCACTGCGCCGCCCCGAACGCTTTGGCCAAGTGCTGCAAGCTTGCTTGTGCGATGCGCGCGGGCGTTTGGGCTGGCACGATCGCCCCTACCCACAGGCCGAACGCTTGCTGGCCATGCTGCAAGCGGCCTTGTCCATCGACACGGCCGAGGTGGCCCGCCAAGCCCAGGCTGAGGGCCTCAGCGGTGCCCAGGTGGGCAAGCGCATCGAGGCCGCGCGCATCGAAGCCCTTGCACGCTCCCCAGCCCTGTGAAGTGAGCCGCCAATGGGTGTTGCACCCATCCGTTACCATGACGGTCTGATTACAACAATCATCTGCCTGCTTTATGAACCGATTGCTTTGCTCAGTGTTGTTTGCCCTGCCTTTGACGGGCATGGCCCAGGTGGTGCAATCGGGCGACTGGTTTGACGACATGGCCAAAGATGCCGACCGCTTCTACACCCGTGACCGATTGACCCGCTTGGGCATTGCCGTGGGCGTGGGTGCGGTGGTGGCCAACACCAATGCCGACCAAAGCATCCAAAACAGCATCCAGGGTGGGCGCAGCAGCGGTACCGACAGCTTCAGCACCAGCGTCAAGCCAATCGGCGAATGGAAGTACATGTTGCCCATTTCATGGGCGGTATCGGCCCTGCTTCCCAGCGACGTGGGGGGGTTGCAAAGCTGGGGCAATCTGACCCTGCGCTCGATCGTGGTGGGCACCCCATCGACCTTGCTGGTGCAACGTGCCGCAGGCGCTTCCCGCCCCAACGAAGAAGGCGTGGCCGTGCCCGACTCCAAATGGCGGCCCTTTCAAGACGACAACAGCGTGAGCGGGCATTCGTTTGTGGGGGCCATCCCGTTTTTGGCCATGGCCGAACTCAATACCCAATCCATCGGGCTCAAGGCCTTGGGATATGTCGCGTCTTTCGCCGTGCCGTTTTCGCGCTTGAACGACAACGACCACTACCCTTCACAAGCAGCTTTGGGCTGGTACATGGCGTATGAGTCGGTGCAAACCGTGATGGAAGGCGGCAAGCGCAAAGACACGGCCTTGCGCATCGTGCCGATCACCATGGCCCACGGCCAACTGGGTTTGGGGCTGCAAAAAAGATGGTGAAGCAATTCACCATGAAAAAACCCCAAAGATTGGATGGGTGTCCAAACTCCGGGGAGCAGTTCACCGGCCGATGTTTTTCAGCAAGACCGGCGAAAACTGATCAAAGGTACTCCACGCGTCCTTCATCGAGGTCATAACGAGCGGCCACGACTTTGAGCTTGCCGGACTTGATCAATGCAGAAACGATGGGACTTTGTGTGCGTATTTTTTCTGCTGTGCGCTTGGCGTTTTCACGCACGGCGTTTTCCACAAAATCTCCGGGTGCTTTGGCCACCGCTTTTGCAGCAGGAACAATGGCCGCAACCATGGGTTTGATCGATGCCGGAAACACCGTGTTTTTGGTCACTACCTCACAAGCTGCCGCCACGGCACCACAACGCTCGTGGCCAAGCACCACGATCAAGGGAACGCCCAGCACGGCAGCGCCGTACTCGATGGTGCCCATGGTGGCGGTGTCCACCATGTTGCCGGCATTGCGCGCCACAAACAACTCGCCCACATTGGTGCCGCCAAACAGAAGTTCGGGGGGCACGCGGCTGTCGGCGCAACTGACAATGGTGGCCCAGGGCATTTGACCCTTGGCGACAGAGTCGCGGCTGGCGCTCAAATCGGCCACGCACAGCTGCGGTTGGCTGACATATCGTTCATTGCCGCTTTTGAGCTTGTCCAGGGCTTGATCGGCCGTCACCGAGGTGGTGGCACCACCAGCAGCCATGGCAGAGTTACCCATCAAGCCCATGGCACCCACGGCCAAGCCCGAGCCCAGTGCAGTTAAAAAGCCGCGGCGGGCGGGCATGTGGTCGTCACAAATTTGGCACATGGTGAATATTCCTTGAAGTGGTGGTTGGAGATTTTTAAAAAGCGAAAGCCACGCCCAAACCCAAGGCGCTCAGAGAGTTTTTGTTGTAACCCGTGTAGTCGAATGTCAGAGCAGTTGAACTGCCGACCTTGTACTTGGCACCTACGCCATAACCGAAGGCAGTGGATTTATCGGCCAATTTATCTGAGGCCTTCCCCGTGGTGGACGTGGCTGTCAAATCCACACTCGAGCTCATGGAGCTCATGCCCAATCGACCATAAAGCTCCAAGTCGTCAGATGCCTTGGTGTAGAGCTTTGCAAACAAACCCAATGAGGTGATTTTGGTGTCGACTTTGACACTGGCGGGCACGTCTGGGTCATCACCTGCCACGGTGGTGAAACTGCCCGCTGCCAGCGGCAAAGCCAGGTGCGCCTCATAGGCGATGCCATCGCCACCAAAGCCATAAATGGCGCGCAAACCTGTGGGGTTGATGGACTGAGAGCTGGCATCAGATTTGAAGTTCCAGCGAACATAAGACAGCTCAGCATACGAACCATCGTCATTGGCCTTCTTGGCCTGCGCAAAGGCAGAACCCACAGCCAACAACATCGTCAAACCAGCCACGCAATAAAAGGTCGATTTCATAAAGTACTCCTGAAAATTTAATCTTAAGGAGTTGGTCCTGCGACGCACGAACCATAAAGTGATAGAAAAGCCAAAAATGACGATTTTGTAATTCAAAATTTAGCCGCGCGTTGATGCGCCGTAACCCCTCCCGCCAAGTCCAGGGGTTCACACCGTATGAGATTGTTGCAGCGGGAGTCGCAGTCGCATCACCACATTTTTTTGCGGCTTGATGCCCATGGTCAAAGCACCCCCATGGGCTTTGGCAATTTCTCGGCACAAACTCAGGCCCAAACCCGAGCCCCCAGTCTTGCGGTTGTGATGAGGGTCCAAACGGTAAAAGCGCTCAAACAACTTTTCTTCCATGCCTTGCAAATCGGCCTCTGTGGGGTTGTGTATTTCCAACTCCACATCCTGGTCGGTTTGTTTCAGATAAAAGCGGATCCATCCGCCGACTTGGTTGTATTTCACTGCATTGCTGAGCAAGTTGGTCAACAGTTGCCGAGCAAGGTTGCGGTCGGCATGCCAAATCACATGCGGATCTCCCTGCCACGAGGTTTTGAGGTGAGGCGCGAAACTGGCTGCATCGTCAACCAATTCAGCCACCCAATCGCTCAAAGGGATGGGCTCCAAAACCAGTGACATGCGACCGGCATCTGCCAAAGACAGTTGCAGCAGTTTTTCAGTGATGGATATCAGTCGTTCTACCTCGTCAGAAATCGAAGTCAAACGAATCTGCACATCGTGGTAATCCCCTGCTTGGTTAATGGCTTGGGCCAACTGGCCGCGCAAGATGGTCAGCGGAGTTTGCAACTCGTGTGCGGCATCGCTGGAGAAGCGAGAAGCTTGCTGATAACTGATTTGCAATCTATCAAGCAAAGCATTGAATGCATTGATCAATGACTCAAATTCCTTCAAACTGCCTTTGGCGTCAATGCGCTCTTGGGGCTGCAATCGCACAATTTGGTTGAGACGTTGGCTCAATCGTTGCATGGGATTCAACATCAGGCGTGTGACCAACCAGGCCAGCAAAACAGCCGACAAAACGACGGTAGGCAACTGGTACCAGATGGTTTGGTCGCGCACGGCCCACATGCGCGCCAGGCTTTGCTGAGCCACGCGGTGGTCTAACAGCATTTGATAATGCTGTTGACGGTGATGCAAACTGACCCACGTCCAATGGTGGCCTTCGAAAGACCAATGCACATGACGGGCTTTGGCCATGGGATTCAAACCTGCTTGCTCCACCCATTCGAGAGAGTCAGTGCCTGTAGCGCCCCAGATGAACGGCTTTGCCGGGTTTTCATTGACCTCATCTTGCCGATCCAAGCGCAAATCTGCGACTTGTGAATAAGCAATTCTTTTCAGCAAGCTGCGCTGCAGTTGGGGCATGTCGATAGGGTCGGCCAAATCAACCACTTCCAACCACAAGGCCTGGGTGATTTCTTGATCCCATAACGTTTGGTGAATCCGTTGGGAAAAATAACCCGCCCACATCCGATTGATGCCAAATATAAACACCAAGGAGCAAGCGATGAAAAAAACAAAGGTGCGTGAGCCAACGCTGCGCAACACCCTCATGTGCTCGCCCAGCGATAGCCCACGCCGCGAAGGGTCTGCAGCGGCAGTTCGACCTTGGACGCTGCGCCAGGATGGGTCAATTTTTTTCGCACACGCATGATGCAAACATCCACCACATTGGTTTGAGGGTCGAAATCAATGCCCCACACATGGCGCAAAATTTTTTTGCGGGTGAAAATTTGACCCGGTGAGAGCATCAAATATTCCAGCAACAAAAACTCACGCTGGCTGAGAACCGCTGAGAAACCCTGCCACGTCGCCTTTCTGGAAACGCGGTTGAGTTCCAACCCATTGAGGCGCAAGAGCGATGTATCTTGGGCTGTTCGCCGATGCGACAAAGCCCTGATGCGGGCGGCCAATTCCTCAAAATGAAAAGGTTTTGGCAGGTAATCCTGAATACCCATTTCAAAACCGAGCAACTTGCATTCGATATTGGCTTTGGCGGTGAGCATGATGACGGGGGTGTGATGACCCTGATGCCGCCAAATCTGCAAAAAATCCATGCCGTCCATGACAGGCAGCATCCAATCCAAAACAATGGCATCAAAGGGCATTTGAGCCAGGCTTTCCAGGCCAGAGACACCATCTGGTGCATGGACGCCATGCCAGCCCAAAGTTTCAAAACCCTCCAACACAAAGTCGGCGATTTTTTGCTCATCTTCTATCAATAAGATGTTCATGATGGATTTGTCCAGGCAATTGATCCACGCTTATTTTGGGGGCTCAGGCACCAGGGTGTTTTCTGGCCAGCGCCCCGCCAAATTTTTCAGCAAGGCATTGATCGCCACCAAGCGGCGGGTTTGCACGTCAATCAAACTGCGCTCGGCACTCAACTCACTGGTTTGGGCCGTGACCACCGCCAAATAACTCACCGCACCGGCGCGGTACTGCGCCTCGGTGATGGCCATGTTGCGTTGCGCCGCTTGCAAGGCTTGGGCTTGCACCTGCGTTTGCGCGGCCAACTGGGCAGCGGCCACCAAGTTGTCTTCCAACTCTTGCATGGCGGTGAGCACGGTTTGGCGGTAATTGGACACCGAGAGATCGCGCGCGGCCAAGGCATCGGCGCGGGCGGCGCGGCGCAAACCGCCATCGAACACCGATTGCACCAGCGTGGGCCCCACCGACCAAAACACATTGGATGCGCCCACCAAACTGCCCAGGTCTTGGTTGCGGTAACCGGCATTGGCCGACAAGGTCAGGGCCGGGAAAAATGCCGCTTGGGTCACCCCCACCTGGGCATTGGCCGCGGCCACGCGGCGCTCGGCAGCGGCCACATCGGGCCGGCGCAACAGCAAAGCAGTGGACAGGCTTTGCGGCAACTCGGGCACCGCCAGCGCTTGGGTGCGCGATGCCAATGTCAGGGCAGAAGGCGCTTGCCCCACCAACACCGCCAGGGCATGGCCGAGTTGGCTGCGCTGGGTTTGCAAGTCCAGCCGCTGGGCTTGCGCGGTTTGCCATTGCAATTGCGCCTGGGCCACATCGGCCGCCGACACAACGCCGGCTTGGTAGCGGTATTGGGTCAATTGCAGCGAGCGTTCATAGGCCAGCACCGCCAGGTCCAGCACCTTCAGTTGCTGGTCGGCACTGCGCAGGGCCAAATAGGTTTGCACCAAGGTCGATTGCGCCGATAAGCGGGCAGCGGCCAGGTCTTCGCGGCTGGCTTGCAAGCGCGCATCGGCCGCCCGGCCCAGGCCACTGATGCGGCCCCAGACATCGAGCTCCCAGCTCATGGGCGCGCTCAAGCTGTAGTTGGTGCCAGTGACCGTGGCCGGCGTGTTTTCACTGCGCGAGATGCCCAGGTTGGCATTGACGGTGGGGAACAAACTGGCCTGGGCCGTTCCCAGCGCTGCCTGGGCTTGCCGCACCTGTGCGGCCACGGCTTGCAAGTTGTGGTTGCCCAACACCAATTGGCGCTGCAAATCATCGAGCACCGGGTCTTGAAACAACTGCCACCAAGCCGGATCGGCAGGGGGCACTTGGCTGGCCGATTGCCAAGGCCCTTGGGCCGCTGACGTGGGCAGGTTCAGTGCGGGCATGGGCTCAGGCTTGAGCCCGCTGCAGGCAGCGATCAGCAGGGCCAGGGCCCCAAGCACTGGGCGAGAAAATGTCACAAAGCTCATGGGGAACTCCATTGTGCCGATGCCTGTGGTGAATGGCGCACCCACCGGCGCGGCCCCATCACACGCCGGCGCAAACCCTCCAAGCCCACAAACACCACGGGCGTGGTGTACAAGGTCAGCAACTGGCTCAGCAGCAAACCGCCCAATACCGACAAACCCAATGGCCAGCGCAATTCGGCGCCGTCACCGCGGCCCAGTGCCAGTGGCAAGGCCCCCAACATGGCGGCCAAGGTGGTCATCCAAATCGGGCGCACCCGCAACTGGCAGGCTTCGTAGATGGACTGCGCCGCACTCCAGCCCCGGCGTTGTCGCTCCAGGGCAAAGTCAATCATCAAGATGGCATTTTTCTTGACAATGCCGATGAGCAAAATCACGCCGATCATGGCGATGATGGAAAACTCCGTGTCAAACAGCATCAAAGCCAACAAAGCGCCCACGCCGGCCGAGGGCAAGGTCGACAATATGGTGATGGGGTGGAGCAAACTTTCATACAGAACACCCAGCACCAGGTAGAGCGTGACCAAGGCGGCCAAGATCAACAAGGGTTGGGTTTCCAAAGAGCGCTGATAGGCATTCACGGTGCCCGAAAAACTGCCGCGCACCGAGACCGGGATTTTCAGTTCACCCAAAGCCTTGTCCATGGCTTCGGTGGCTTGCGACAGCGACACACCCGGGGCCAAACTGAAACTGAAGGTGTCGGAGGGCACACCGCCTTCGTGGCTGACCGACAGCGCGGTGTGGGTCATCTCCAAGCGGGCGAATGCGCTCAAGGGCACGGCCTGTCCTGCGGCATTGATGAACTGCATTTGCAGCAGCGAATCCGGCCCTTGCAGGTGCTGTGGCGCAAGCTCCATCACCACCCGGTATTGGTTCAAGGGGTGGTAGATCACTCCCACCTGGCGCTGACCGTAGGCGTTGTTGAGAGTGGCATCGATCATGCGCATGCTCAACCCCAAACGGGCCAAGGCCTCGCGATCGATCACCAAACTGGTTTGCAAACCCCGATCTTCATAGTCGGTGTTGACATCTTCCAACTGGGGCAAGCGGCTCAGGGCCAATCGGATGCGCGGCTCCCAGTAGCGCAGTTCTTCCAAGTCATCGGCCTTCAAGGTGTATTCGTATTGCGCACTGGAGACGCGAGCGCCGATGCGCAGGTCTTGGCCGGGCACCAAAAACAAAGAGGCCCCGGCTTGCTTGGCCAGTTTGGGTCGCAAACGGGCCACCACCTGGTCAGCCGAAGCATCGCGCTGATCGCGCGGTTTGAGGCTCAAAAACATTTGGGCTGAATTGCGCCGTCCACCACCGGTAAAACCGGTCACGCTCTCAACCGCTGGGTCGGCCCGCACGATGGCAATGAATTCGTCCAGGCGCTTTTGCATGGCTTGGAACGAGGTGCTTTGGTCGGCACGGATGGAGCCAAAAATACGGCCCGTGTCTTGCTGGGGGAAAAAGCCTTTGGAGATGGTTTTGTACAAATACACATTCAGGCCAATGGCGGCCAACAATATCAACCACATCACTGGCTGGTGGCGCAACGCCCAAGCCAGACTGGTGCGGTAGAGGCGCCCAGCCTGGGGCCGGCGCGCCCGGATGCGTTGCCACCAAACGGGTTTGTCCGGCAGGGCTTTAGGGGCTGCAGGCTGGTGGGGCTGCAACAAAGCCGCACACATCATGGGCGTGGTGGTCAGCGACACCCACAGCGAGATCAAGATGGCCAGCGACAGCACCACCGCGAATTCGTGGAATAGGCGCCCCAGCACACCACCCATGAGCAAGATGGGGATGAACACCGCGATCAAGGACAGGCTGATGGACACCACGGTGAAACCAATTTCGCGGCTGCCGTGCAGGGCTGCTTGCAAGGGTGTGGCCCCGCGCTCCAGGTGGCGGGTGATGTTCTCCAGCACCACGATGGCGTCATCCACCACGAAACCCGTGGCAATGGTCAAAGCCATCAAGGACAGGTTATTCAGGCTGTAGCCCAGCAAATACATGCCCGCAAAAGTGCCGGCCAGCGACACTGGCACCGCCACGCTGGGGATCAGGGCCGATCGCAAGCGACGCAAAAACAATCCCACCACCACGATCACCAAGCCCACCGATATGGCCAGGGATTTTTGGATCTCTCCCAATGAGGCGCGAATGGTCAAGGTGCGGTCCGAGACCACTTGCATGTCCACCGCAGCCGGAATGCCCGCTTGCAGCAGCGGCATCAAAGCGCGCACCCGGGCCACGGTCTCGATCACATTGGCATCGGGCTGCTTGTTGAGCAAAATCAATATCGCCGGCTCACCATTGGACACGCCGTAGTTGCGCACATCTTGCACCGAGTCGCTGACCTGGGCCACATCGCCCAGGCGCACCGCGCGCCCATCGCGGTAGCGCAGTACCAAGGGAGTGTAATCGTCGGCCCGGTTGGCCTGGTCGTTGGCCCCGATTTGCCAGCTGCGCTGCGCATCGTCGACCTGGCCCTTGGGCCGATTGACATTGGTAGCCGCCACGGCAGTGCGCACGTCTTCCAAAGCGAGGCCTTGGCTGGCCAGTTTGGTCGGATCGATCTCAATGCGCACCGCAGGCAATGCCCCGCCCCCAATGGTGACTTGGCCCACGCCTTCCACCTGAGACAAGCGCTGGGCCAATAAAGTGGAGGCCACGTCATACAACTGGCCGCTTGACAGGTTTTGCGAGGTCAGGGCCAAAATCAAAATCGGGGCATCGGCCGGGTTGACTTTGCGGTAACTTGGGTTGTTGGGCATGCCGGTGGGCAACAAGGCGCGCGAGGCATTGATGGCGGCTTGCACATCACGGGCCGCGCCATTGATGTCACGATTGAGGTCAAACTGCAAGGTCACCCGGGTGCTGCCCAGCGACGAATACGAGGTCATTTCATTGACCCCTGCGATCGACCCCAAGGCCCGCTCCAAGGGGGTGGCCACCGTGGTGGCCATGGTCTCGGGGCTGGCACCGGGCAAATTGGCTTGCACCGAAATAGTGGGGAATTCAACCTGCGGCAAAGGTGCAACAGGCAACTGGAAATATGCCAACACCCCCGCCAAGGCCAGGCCCAAAGTCAGCAAGGTGGTGGCCACCGGCCTTGCCACAAAGGGGGCAGAAAAGTTCAGCGCGCCATCGGCCCAGCCCTCTTGCGCGCGTTTCATGGCCGCACCTGTGACAAGCGGCGGGCAAAAAACAGGTAAATCACCGGCGTGGTGTAGAGGGTCAGCCATTGGCTCACGATCAGACCACCCACCATCGTCACCCCCAGCGGCTGACGCAACTCGCTGCCCACCCCCGAACCCAGCATCAGGGGCAAGGCGCTGAGCAGGGCGCACAAGGTGGTCATCAAAATCGGTCGAAAACGCTGCATGCAGGCTTGGAGAATCGCCTCGCGCGGGGGCAGACCCTGTTCGCGCTCGGCATCGAGCGCAAAGTCGATCATCATGATGGCGTTTTTCTTGACGATGCCAATCAGCAACACAATGCCAATCACGGCAATCATCCCCAAGTCCATGCCGGCCAAACCCAGGGCCAACAAAGCGCCCACACCGGCCGAGGGCAAGGTGGACAAGATGGTGATGGGGTGGATGTAACTCTCATACAAGATGCCCAGCACGATGTACATGGTCACCACTGCCGCCAAGATCAGCCACAGGGTATTGACCAACGAGGCCTGAAACGCCAGCGCCGCCCCCTGGAAGCGGGTTTCGATCGATACCGGCATGCCGGCTTGGGTCAGTTCAGCGCGCGCCGCTTCAATGGCCCGCACCGCTTGCCCGAGCGAGGCGCCCGCAGCCGGGTTGAATGACAAGGTCACCGCCGGGTATTGCGCCACATGGGTGATGCTCAGCAGCGCCGGTTTTTCCACCACCTTGGCCAGCGATGACAGAGGCACTTGTGCGCCCCCGGTGGCCGGCACGTGCAGCTTTTGCAAGGCCGCTGGGCCCAGGCGCTCGCGGTGGTTGACCTCCAACACCACCCGGTACTGGTTGCTTTGGGTGAAGATGGTGGAGATCAATCGCTGACCAAAGGCGTTGTACAAAGTCAAATCGATGGCCGACACACTCACCCCCAATCGGGCGGCCGCTTCCCGGTCGATCTGCACAAAGGCTTGAAGGCCTTGATCCTGGTAATCGCTGGCCGGGTCGACCAACTCGGGCATGACCCGCATGCGCTCGAGCAAACGCTGCGACCACAACCCCAAGGCCTGCGGGTCTGGCCCACTGAGCATGAATTGGTATTGGGTACGCGCCACCCGGTCTTCAATGCTCAAGTCTTGCACCGGCTGAACATACAGGCGCATGCCGCTGACTTGATCGCCCAGGCGGGTCAGTCGCTCAACCACGCTTGGCAAGGGCGCATCACGCTCGGCTTTGGGCACCAGTTGCAGCGTCATGCGCCCGGTGTTGAGGCTGGTGTTGGTGCCATCGACACCGATGAACGAGGTCAGGCTGTGTACCGCTGGGTCGGCCAGCAAACGCTCGGCCAATGCCTGTTGCCGCTGCGACATGGCTTCGAATGAGGTGGACTGCGTGGCCTCGGTGATGACTTGCAAGCTGCCGGTATCTTGCAGCGGGAAAAAACCCTTGGGCACCCACACATACAAGGCCACGGTGCTGAGCAGGCTCAGGGCAAACATTCCCCAAACCTGACGCGGTTGGTCCAGCACCCGAGCCAGGCTGAGGCCGTAGCGTTCGATCCAGCGGTCAACGGTTTGCCCCAAGGCTTGCGACCAGGCGCTGGGCGCACTGGCCGCATGCGGGCGCAACAAGCGCGCGCACATCATGGGGGTGAGGGTGAGCGAGACCACCGCGGAGATCAAAATCGATACCGCCAAGGTGATGGCAAATTCATGGAACAAGCGGCCCACCACGTCGGCCATGAACAACAAAGGGATGAGCACCGCTATCAGCGAAAAGGTCAGCGACACAATGGTGAAACCAATTTGGCGCGAACCACTGAGCGCCGCCGACAGCGCTGCCTCGCGCCAGCCGCTGGCCTGGGCCAGCGGCGCATTGTGGCGCTGTTCCAAGTGGCGCGCGATGTTTTCAATCATCACAATCGCATCGTCCACCACAAAGCCACTGGAAATTGTCAAGGCCATCAAGCTCAGGTTGTTGATGGAAAAGCCGGCCAAATACATCACGCCAAAGGTGCCCACCAAAGACAAGGGCACGGCCACACTGGGGATCAAGGTGGCAGCGGCATTGCGCAAAAACAAAAAGATCACCATCACCACCAGCGCCACCGCCAGCATCAGTTCAAACTGCACATCGCGCACCGATGCGCGGATGGTGACGGTGCGGTCGCTCATCACCTGCAAATCCACCGAGTCGGGCAATTCAGCGCGCAAGCGCGGCAACAAAGCTTGGATGCGTTCGACCGTTTCAATCACATTGGCGCCCGGCTGGCGCCGGATGTGCAACACCACCGCCGGTGTTTGATTGGCCCAAGCGGCCAAGCGGCTGTTCTCGGGCGCTTCAACAATGTCAGCCACATCGCGCAAGCGCAAGGGATTGCCATTGCGATAGGCCAGCACCAACTGGCCATATTCCTGGGCGGTGCGCAATTGGTCGTTGGCATCGATGGTGGAGGCGCGTTGGGGCCCATCCAAACTGCCCTTGGCTTGGTTCACATTGGCCTGATTGATGGCCAAGCGCACATCCTCCAGTGAAAAACCGGCGGCCGCCAAAGCCACTGGGTTGACCTGCACCCGCACCGATGGCCGCTGACCGCCCGCCATGCTGACCAGGCCCACGCCCGATACCTGCGACAAGCGCTGGGCGACTCGGTTTTCCACCATGTCGCTGACCTGGGTGATGGGACGCGAGGGTGAGCTCACCGCCAAACTCAAGATGGGCGCATCGGCCGGGTTGACCTTGCTGTAGGTCGGCGGCATGGGCAAGTCAGTGGGCAGTAAATTGGCCCCGGCATTGATGGCCGCTTGCACCTGCTGCTCGGCCACATCGAGCGCCAGATCGAGTGAAAAGCGCAAGGTGATGATGGATGCGCCGCCCGAGCTGACCGAGCTCATCAAATCCAGACCGGGCATTTGGCCAAACTGGCGCTCCAGTGGTGCAGTGATCGCCGATGTCACCACCTCGGGGCTGGCCCCCGGGTAAAGGGTAGAGACTTGGATGGTGGGGTAATCGACCTGTGGCAATGCGGCGATGGGCAGCCAGCGGTAGGCCAAGGCGCCGGCGATGAGCATGGCCACCATCAACAAAGAGGTGGCCACCGGTCGCAAGATAAACCAGCGTGACAGGTTCACTGCTGACCCCAGTCTGCCGATGCACGGCTTGGTCGGCGCGCTGGGGCGCTCATCAAGGCTCCTGCGATTGGCGCCGCTCGCGCATGCGTTGGAAAAATGCACGGCGTTCTTCGGGCGACATGTTTTTCACCCGCTCTTGCACCTCGGGGGGCAAGCGGTCCATCCATGGGGGCCGACCGCCACCTGCGCCACCTGAGCCCTCAGCGGCGGGTGCAGGCGCGGGTGCGGCAGGTGCGGCAGAAGGTGCAGCAGCAGCTGGACCGGCCGCGCCGGCTGCTGCAGGGGCTTTGTCTTTGGCCGCCTCACCAGAAGCTGCGCGGTTGGGTGCGGACTTGACCACCTCCACCTTGCTGCCGTCGCGCAAGCGATCGGCCCCGTCGGTGACCACCCGATCACCGGGCTGCACCGGCCCGCGTATGGCTTGCCAGTCGCCGTCTTGCGCATCCAGCTGCACCACCCGGGTCAGCACCGAATTGTCGGCTTGCACCACATACACAAAGGTACCGGCCGCCCCGCGCTGTACGGCGGCGCTGGGCACGGCCAAGCTGTCTTTGAGGGTGTCCAACTGCAAACGAATATTGGCAAATTGGTTGGGGAACAAGCTGCCGTCTGCATTTGGGAAAATCGCCTTCAAACGCAAGGTGCCGGTGGCCAGGTCGATGGCGTTGTCCGTGCTGCTGACCCGCCCTTGGGCCAGCATTTGTTTGGCATCGCGGTCCCACACCTGTACCGGCAGCACCTGGCCCGCGCGCAGCTTGCGTTGGATCAGCGGCACATGGATTTCAGGCACCGCAAACAAAACGGCCATGGGGTCGGTTTGGGTGATGCTCACAATGCCGTTGGCATCTCCGGCCCGTACCAAACTGCCCAGTTCGGTTTGCTTGAGCCCCAAGCGTCCCGAAATCGGGGCTGTCACACGGGTGTGGGTGAGTTGCAACTTGGCCGCATCGAGTTGGGCCTGATCCGACTGCACCGTGCCTTGCAACTGACGCACCAGGGCTTGTTGCGACTCCACCTGCTGGCGCGCAATCGCATCTTTTTCCAGCAAGCCCTGATAGCGCTGCAAGTCCAATTGGGCATTGCGCAGTTGGGCCACATCGCGCGCCAGTTGGCCTTCGGCCTGGGCCAGTTGGGCCAGGGCATTGCGGTCGTCGATCTCGGCGAGCACGTCGCCCGCGCGCACCATTTGGCCCTCGGTGAAGCGCAAGGCCTTGAGTTCTCCATCGATCTTGGCCCGCACCAGCGCGGTGTTCAATGCCGTCAAAGTGCCTATGGCTTGGATGGTTTGGCGCACATCCAGGCGTTGCACCTCGGCCACACTGACGGCTTGGTTGCGCCCACCACCGCCAAAGCGTCCGCCACCCCCCTTGGGGCTTCCCCCGTTGCCATCGCCTTTGGCCGCACCCGCGGCCTGTTCGCCCATCGGCCGCCAATAGAGATACCCAATGCCCGCACCAGCCAAAGCCAGCAGCAACATGGCCACCACAGCGTAGCGCCCTGCACGGCCAGGCCGCTGATGAGGCAAGAGGGACGAATTCATGGGTGGCAAAACGGTAGAAAGGGATTGAAAGGCTTGGATGTTACCCATTGGTGCCCACCAGCGCCCTGGCCATGCGCAAGACCAGCCACCCAGCCAGTCGGCTCAAATCAACCTGGAGATACCAGCGGCAACCAGGGAGAGCACCACGGTGGTGGTGATGGGGATGTACCACTCGCGGCCCAACCAGCGAAACTGAAAGTCACCGGGTAAGCGGCCAAAGCCGATTTTGCGCAGCCATGGCATCAAACCATTGAACAAAATCAGGGCCAAAAACACCACCAACAGCCAGCGCCACATCAGCCAGCCCCGTCCTGCGCCAGCATGGGTTCACAGCGCATGGGTGCGGTCCCCGCGTTCAAAACCCATTGGCATCCAGGCCGGTCCGTGGCCCAGCACCAGGACCTTGTACAACTCACCCATTTCATGCTCTTGCACCAATCTCAGGGCCAGTTGGCGCTGCGCGTTGGGCAGCGATTGCAACAGCGGCAGGATGCCGCAATTGAGCAGGTAATGGGCCTGAGAGGTGTAACCCAGCACCTGCAAGCCTGCATCTTGGGCGGCCAAGGCCAAACCAGTGAAATTGACATGGGCGGTGATGTCTTTGAGCCCCACATCGGCCAGCGGGTCGCTGTCCGCACGGTGGGCGCGATGGCACATCACCGTGCCCATGTGGCGCTGCGGATGGTAGTACTCGCTCTCAGGGAAACCGTAGTCCAGCAAAATCACCACGCCCTGGCGAGGGCTGCGCTGCATGCGCTCGGCCAGGCTGCGCACAAAGGCTTCGGCCTGCGGATGGACCTCGGTCAAATAGTCGTGTTCGCCCTCGATCGCCAGCGGTGGGCGCAAATCGGTGGGCCGGTCCTGCCACTGCCAAGGCTGGGCCGGGTCTGCGCCAGCGGCCACCACGCCGCGCTCGTGCCAAAGGCCTTGGCGGCGTTGCAGCAGCCGCACCGGCATGGCATCGATCACCTCATTGCCCACCACCACACCGTCCAAAGCCTCGGGCCACTCGCTCAACCACTGCACTTTGGGGGCATGGGCGGTCAAGGTGATTTGCTGGCGCTGGCGCAAAGCGCCAGACAGCTCGATGATGGTGTAGCGTTGTACCGCATCGCCCAAATGGTCCAGCAATTGCAAAGCCAAGGCCCCATTTCCCGCACCAAACTCCCACAACGCATCGGTGCCGGTGTGGTTCAAGGCCTGGCGCACCGCATGGGCCAAGGTTTGACCCAACCAAGGGCCCAGGGTCGGGGCGGTGACAAAGTCGCTGCGTTCGGTATCGCTGCCAATGAAATGGTCTTGCCGGCTGTAATAACCCAGGCCCGGCGCGTAAAGGGCCATGGCCATGAAGCGGTCAAAGCCCAACCAACCGCCGGCTTGGGCCATGGCGCGGGCCATCAGTTGGTGCAAGGCGGGGGGGATCGTGGCAGGAAAAGGCGGTACATTCATGGCCTATTCATCCTACCTTGTTGCCTTGGTTTGCCCCGGGGCGCGTGCTATCCACATGAACGATTGGGTTTTGGTCACCGGTGCCGCACATCGGCTGGGACACGCCATGAGCCTGGCATTTGCGCGCAGTGGCTGGAACGTGGTGTGCCATTACCAACACTCTGCGCAGGCGGCCATGAGCTTGGCCGGGCAATTGCGCGAGATGGGTGTACTGGCCCAGGCGGTGGGTGGCTCGCTCGACAGCGCCGACGGCGTGGCCCAGATTTTTGACCAGGCCCAGGCCCATGCGGGCGCTGCTTTGCGCTGCGTGGTGAACAACGCCTCTTTGTTTGAGCCCGACAGCGGACGCGACTTCAGCGACCCCCTGGCCTTGCAACAGTTGCGAGTGAACCTGCTGGCGCCCATGCACATGGGCCAGCACATGGCCCGCTTGCACGCCCACGGCCCGGCCGGGCACGCCAGCTTGCTGCATGTGCTCGACCAAAAGGTGTTCAACCTCAACCCCGATTATTTTTCCTACACCTTGTCCAAGCTGGCTTTGGAGCGGGCGGTTCGCTTGCAGGCCCAAAGTCTGGCGCCCCAACTGCGGATCAATGCGGTCGCGCCCGGCCTGCTCTACCCCAGCGGTCCGCAAACCCAGGCCAACTTTGACATCGCCGCTCAAGGTAATTTGCTGCGCCGCCCCATCGACCCCCAGGACGTGGCCCAAGCCGCTGTATTTTTGGCCCAAACCGCATCCATCACCGGCACTTGCATCCAAGTCGATAACGGCCAACACCTGGTGCCGATGGCGCGCGATGTGCTTTTTGTGGTGGATGAATTGCTGCAAAACCAGGCATGAACCACCCATTGCTGTCACAACACCGGCGTTTGTTTTTGCGCGGCTTGGATGTCCCGGCGCGCATTGGCATCCATGATTTTGAACAACTCGCCCCCCAGCGCTTGCTGATCGACATTGACCTGTACGTGTCTTTGCAAGACACCCAGGCCCGCCACGACCAATTGGACGAAGTGGTGGATTACGACTTTGTGCGCCAAGTGGTGCACGAGCGAGTGTCTCAGGGCCACATTGGTTTGCAAGAAACCTTGTGCGACGACATCATGGCGGCGCTGATGGCCCACCCCGGCGTGATGGCCGCCCAGGTGTCGACCCGCAAGCCCGATGTCTACCCCGACTGCGAAGCGGTGGGAGTGGAAATTTTTCGCGCCAAGCCTGGCGTGCTGTGAGGCAAAGACATGGCCAGCAAAGGCACCCAAACCCTGAGCCTGACCGGGCTGCGCTTTGATGCCAACTTGGGCATCTTGCCGCAAGAACAACATGCGCCCCAACCGATACAGGTCGATGCCGAACTCAACCTGGGCTCACAACCGCTGATGCCGCGCGACGACGACATCACCCATGTGCTGGACTACCGCAAGGTGCGCAGCATCATCATTGCCGAATGCACCGCCGAGCATGTGAATTTGCTTGAGAGCTTGATTGGCAAACTCGCTGTCCGCCTGATGGACTTGCCCGGTGTCTTGGGGGTGCGGGTCAAGATCGCCAAGCTGGCAATCTTTGACGATTGCCAAGTCGCCATTCACATGGAAACCGGTCAGTGGTGACACACCAGGGACGCTGAAACGCGTTGCCCCTGGGCTAGAGAATCACTGCGCGCGCGTCACACCCAGGCTTGGATCACGTAGTCGTATGCACCCTGGGCGTTGGCCATGTCCACCCGCTGCAACTTGATCTTCCAATCAGCGCTCACTCGCACCAAACTGTGGCGGTAACTGCCCGCAAAGTGGCGCACGTTATCGCGGCGCAACTCCAGCATGTGAAAGCGCGAATACACCTCCAGCGCATGGTCATCGGCATGCTCGATCATCACATTGCCCACGATGTGGTTGGTCGACCAATTGGCCGCTTGGGACCAGGCATTGGGGTGTTGCAAGCGACCTGCGCGCACTTCCATGAGCAAGCGGTCTTCGGCAAAGATGGATGGCTGGCTGGCCCAGTCGGTTTGTTCCGGGGTGGCCGGCATCCAATACACACCGTCGTCGCTGAACAAGCCCATCCATTCGTCCCATCGCTTGGCATCGAGCATGGCGGCTTGGCGAAACAACAGTGTTTGCACCTGGTGCATCAACGCGGGATTGGCTTGGGCCAGGGCTTGCGGCACATAGCCTTGGGCGGGCACGCGGGCACGCCCCATGTGGTCGGGGGCGATGGACTCGGCACCCGTCATCGATTGCACGGCCTCGATGACAACGCCGCTGCCCAGGGCTTGCTGGGTGGTGAGTGTGGTTTTGTGCATGCTGTGTGCTCCCTCAAGCGACGCTGACCGCAGTTTGAATCGCGGGACGGATGTAGGCCTGCCAGGCTTTGAACTGATTGCGCATCACCACCTCGGACGTGCCGTTGTTGGAATACGCCACGCCGTTGGTTTCGGTGTCGCCGCCCGTGTTGCGGTGAAAGCTGACCCAGTCGCCGCCCTTGGACTGCAAGCCCCATTGGCCCCGGGTCCAGTTTTCCAAATCATCGGCATTGATCATGGTGGCCGGCGAATTGACCAGGTTGAAATACCACAACGCGCGGCGGTAGATCGCTTCGGGCGCGCCTTTGAGCCTGAAGTGCCAAATCTCGGACAAGGTTTTGTCGGGCCCGATGGGGCGCAGGCATCGCAGTTGCTGCAACGGCGACTGCACCGACAAATAGGGATAAATCAGCACATGGTGGATGCTGCGCGACAAATACGCTTCGGCCTTGGTTTCGCCGTAGGCTTTTTTCAAGATGCCTTCGTATTCCAGCGTGTCCGGGTCGGTCGGTCGCAAACCCATATAGGCCTTGAGGATGCCGTGGCCGTAGGGGAAGTTGACGGTTTGCACCGAGTCCCAC
>Ga0214923_10000790_pt1 | contig 46851 bp, 46 predicted proteins | sample LL1510_MetaG_FD_177993 | JGI IMG/M metagenome (GOLD analysis project Ga0214923, IMG submission 177993) | Freshwater microbial communities from Lake Lanier, Atlanta, Georgia, United States - LL-1510 | ecosystem: Environmental > Aquatic > Freshwater > Lake | place: USA: Georgia | collected... | reverse complement strand
TAAATAATGCTGGGCGAGCTTGGGACAATGCTAAAAAATACATCGAAACCGGTGTTCACGGTGGAAAGCGTTCGGATGCTCACAAAGCAGCCGTTGTTGGAGATACAGTAGGTGACCCCTTTAAAGACACTGCGGGTCCTTCACTACACGTTCTCATTAAGCTTCTCTCCACCATTACCCTGTTAATGGCTCCACTCTTCATCTAATTGAAAGAGTGGCTAAGTCAGCTTGATCTGTTATCCTACGTCTTGATAGCCTCTATTGATTAGAGTGCTATCAAGACTAGGAGAACAGGGATGGAAACCACACTTTGGGGAACTTTTCTACGCGGTGGCTGGATTATGTGGCCGCTGCTGGCTTTTTCATTAATCAGTTGGACTATTATCTTTGAAAGAGTTGTTTTCTTTTTTACCTTCCGACCAAAACTAAAACATTTAGCAGACTCCCTCACTCAAAGCGTTAAAGCGGGGGATTTGGCAGCAGCTCGCCAAATTTGTCACTCTCAAAGACCCGAATTGAGTGAACTCTTTTTGGGAGCTATCGACAATAAGCGATCTCGAGAGCTTTCTGAGAGAACTGTTGAAAGAAGTCGCCTAAGACTGATGGGCTATTTGAAAAGAAATCTCTGGATTTTGGGAACAATTGGAAGTGCAAGCCCCTTTGTGGGTCTCTTAGGAACCGTCGTGGGAATCGTTCGGGCCTTTCATGATATGGCTGAAAAAGGAGCCGGGGGTTTCAGTGTGGTTGCTGCCGGTATCTCGGAAGCACTGATTGCTACGGGAGCTGGTCTTATCGTGGCTATTGTTGCTCTGATTACCTACAATATTTTCATAAATACAGCGAACCAAACCATCAGTGGGATGAAATTAACCTTGGACGAGCTTTTAGACCTATCTCACGATAAATCAGTCACTCAAGCTTAAGGGGAATTTACTATGGCAGTTCGAATTGGTGATTCCGAAGAAGATTCGATCGTAGCAGAGATTAATATCACTCCCCTCACAGATATTTTTCTCGTGCTCCTCATTATTTTTATGATTTCCAGTTCTGCCATGCTTGAAGGTGGCCTGAATGTGAAGCTTCCTTCAGCTAAAGCAAGCTCCGTCGCCCAGAACACGGCAGGGAATCCAATCTACGTCACAATCAGTAAGGAAGGCCAAATTTTGGTCGATAAAGAGACTACAGATGAAAAAGGCCTCTCCCGATCAATTAAAGATGCTTTGGCAAAATCATCGGAAAAGATTGTTGTGATTAGAGGAGATGAATCTATTTTTCTCGGTAAAGCCGTAAAAATCATGGATGCTGCTCGTGAGGCGGGTGCCGAAAAAATAGCGATCGCAACCCAGCCTTCAAAATAATCAGTCAAATGGAATATAAGTCGAATAAGGCATAATCAGGCGCTTCACCTTTTTTTTCGTATACGGTTTTGCGTTTTTTGCTAACTTAAAAATACCTGCATCTCTTAAGGAAGGATGCTGAGTAATTCTCGAATAAATCTGCTGTGCTTTCCCCCGCTGTCCTTTCAAATCACGAATTCTTGCCTGATATAAAAGTATTTCAAAATACTCCGGGGGGTAATTTTGAAACTGCAAGCTCTTCATTTTTTGGTCAATAGCCTCTTCGGCTGATATCACCCAATCTAAAGAAGATTCAATATCTCCATCGAGTCTCAAGTTAACTAAAGCTGCTACGAGAGCCGCTTCGGGAGTAAAGGCCTTTTCAAGACTTTTCTTAAGACCAGACAGAGCTTCATGGAAGTTTTCATCGAAAGCTGCCACAAAACTTAAAATATACTCTTCTTTGGCTTTGCGCTTTGCCTCGTCTTTGAATTGGTAAGAGGGAAAAACTGTATCGGATTGACGAAAAGTTCCAGAGAATAATTCTGCTAAATCGTATTCGCGATATCCTCGCAAATGAATCGGACAATCTCCTTCTGCCAAGAATAATTTCATTGCAACCGGGTCAACGACATAACTTTGAATGTTATAGACTTGCGACACTGTTCGATTAACGATCTTTTCTTCATTCCAAAATCCGTCGGTATGATCACTTAAATATTGAACGGCCAGTTCGGGAGAGAGGGTGTCTAAGTGTTTTCGAATATTTCTATCCAGAGTATGCCTTCTCCAGAAGTTGTCCCAATTCATGCGTTCCGTAGTGGCATAATCTGTGTTTTTGAGTGCCTCTGATTGAAAGAAATTTGAGTGACTGAGAACTCCGCCCTCTTCACTCAACCAACGAATTCCTGATCTCTTGGGATGTGCCTCAAAAATAAAGCCGTTTTGCGTTTTTCCATCAGCTACCACGAAGGCCCAGGAAGAAGCGAGACGAGCATTTTTTAAAATCTCAATTGCTTTTTTAAGCGTGTCGGCTTCAGACAGTATTCTTTCGGAAATAACAAATGGGAGACTTCCCTTCCAATCTGTTTGAACGCAATAATGTTGGTGAAGAGAAACCGTGATCCCGGCTTCATTAATCCCCGAAATGCCAGCCAAGGGAACTCCCGCCGAAGTAAATCCAATCGTCTTTAACCCTTTTTTCGGTTTACTAACTTGAAGAACTGGATATCTGTCCCAATAGGCCACTCCGGGGAAATCTAGATTTCGTCCATGAAGAAAACGATTTCCCTTTGCGATGAAACTAGAACAGCCAAATCGGGGAGGAGGAGCCGCTGGCATCCCTAATCGAGGATTTAGTTTGATCCAATGCGCCTGAAGCATGGGCAATAGATCCGGCAAAATCAAAGTGGTAAAAAACTTTTCTTCGGGAATTTGGCTTGCCTCAGAAACCCCTCGCACTCGATCGCGAAGTGTTGAGGGAATCTGCGAAACCAGAGACTTTACTAAAAAAGCATCGATGCCCTTGCTAAGAAGCTGATACCCCAGTTGTTCGAAGGAACTTATTCCCTGGGGATTTAGAATGCGCCTAAAAAACCCATAATAAAAGGGGGCCATCCCCAGCGAAACTGCATCTCCAAGCTGCTCCGCGTGCTGCTTTCCCATTTGGACATCGGATCCCTCAACAAAAATCACTTGGGTTTTTCGAGTGGGATAAGGATGAAGGTTATTCTGAGATTCTTTCATAGCGTGGTATACTTTGCGTCATGGCTTACAAGTTTGCATCTCATCAGAAAACATTTCGCGAAGCCTTGATCTATTTTCCTTGGTTGTTCTTGGCCCAAATCCCAGAAGGACTTTTGAGCCTTATTCAAAAATATTTTGAAACAGAATGGGCAGACTCCCCAAAGCTGACGTTTTTTATTCTCTACCCAATTTATTGCGCATCTGCTGCGATTTGTTCCGCAGCCACTTATGTCATTATCAAAAGCTCGCCTGAAATCAAAATATCTTGGCACTATCTTACCAAAGAAATAATTCCCCAGTTGAAATTTCTAATTTTGACCTCATGGTTAATTGGGTTTGTGATGATTCCCGCCACTCTCGCCTTCGTTTTTCCGGGAATTTGGGTGCTGAGCAAATATCTTTTTCTCCCCTTTTGTATTCTGACCCCAGGAGAGCAGGGTTTTTCCCATTACTTTAATGTTTCGAAGCAACTTTCAGATGCGAACCGACAAATTTGCTTATTCACCGCGTTCCTGAGTTTTCTGGTGAGTCTTTTGTCTTATTTTGGAATAGGACTTTTATCTCAATGGATCTCTAGTTCTGCTTTGCTTTTAGCATTGGAAGCTACTCTAGGGATGCTGCTCTCTGTGGTTTTAACGACGTGGACGGTAACACTTTATCTGGAGGTTTCACGAAAATGAAACAACTGGCGGACACTCTGAGTTTAGTGCTTGAAAAAGCACCCTGTTGGGCTGAGGCGAGATTTCATCGAAGACAAAGCCAATCTTTGCAAGTTCAAAAGGGACGAGTAAAACAAGCCAAATCAAGTGTCACTGCCGGAATTGGAATTCGCTGCCTCGTCGATGGAGCGTGGGGTTTCTCATCAACTTCCAACTTATCATCAACCTCTATTGAACAGGCATTGAAACGTGCCTTTGAGTGTGCTCGCTCACTCAGTCAGGTAAAAAAGGCGACTGTGAAAACACTCCCGCACACGACCTTAGCCCGAGGAGAATTCGTTCTTAAGGGTTATGAAGAACTTCAACAAATGTCCCTCGAAGAAAAAATGAATGTTGTAGTAAAAGCTGAAGCCCAAACTCGCGGCCGATCGTCCCTTATCCAGAGTTCAACCTGCGGTTACAACGAACAATTCGAAGATAAAATTGTTGTCACCACAGACGGGGCCAAAGCCATTTCTCGCCTTTGTCGGAACGAAATGCGTTTATCAGCTATTGCTGCGTCCCAAGGGGAAATGTCTGAAGGACAACATACAGTCGGAAGAACTGGTGCTTGGAACTGTTTATTTACGGAACATTCAATCGATCAAATGGGGGAAGAAGCTGCAAAATTGGCAGTCGATCTTCTCAGCGCTCCCAAAATACCGGGGGGGCTTGCAACCCTGATCCTCTCTCCCGCGATGGTAGGCCTCTTGTCTCACGAGGCCATTGGCCACACGGTCGAAGCAGACTTTGTTTTGTCCGGTTCCGTTGCTCAAGGAAAATTGGGTCAAAGAGTTGCGAGCCACTTGGTAACTCTTTGCGATGCTGGTTTCGTTGAGGGGCACCCCTTTTCCGGTGGTTCTCTTTTGGTGGACGACGAGGGAGTTCCCACTCAGAACACCATGATTATTAAAAATGGGATTTTAGAGTCTTACCTCCATAACCGAGAATCCGCTGCGGCGTTTGGGGTTTCGCCCACGGGAAACGCGAGAGCATGGCTTTATCAGGATGAGCCACTGATTCGCATGAGAAATACGTTTGTGCTTCCAGGGAATCAGACGCTCCAAGAAATTATCGAGAGCACGGAGGATGGCTACTTGGTTGATTGCCCCTTGGGAGGGCAAGCAGATGCGACGGGTGAGTTCATGTTTGGGGCTCAAAAAGTAATGCGAATTGAAAAAGGAAAAATTACAAAACTATTTCGAGGGGCCACGATTTCAGGACAGGCCTTCGAAGTTTTGTCCTCTGTGGATGCGGTATCCAAAGAGTTTCTGTTGGATCTGGGAGCCGGGTACTGTGGCAAGGGTCAGCCCGCCAAAGTCGATGCTGGTGGTCCTTACATTCGATGCAAAGCCATGATTGGGGGAGTTCAGGAATAAATGGATGCTTTAAAAAAAGAACGAAGACAATTAGAAGAAGCGGGAGCTCGACTCATCTCAGAGGCCTGTAAAGCAGGCGCGGATTCTGCTGAAGTTTGTGGAAGCTTTGGACACAGAAATAAAATCACCTTAGAAAAACAAGACTATCATTTGGCCTCTTCGGATGAAGGTTATCAATTGGGTCTGCGAGTTTTAAGAGGCGGCCGACAGGGATTCACTTCAACCAACAGCCTTGATCCTAAAGAACTAAAAGAAGTCGCTTTGAGAGCAGTTGAAATCGCAGGTTTCTCACCCGAAAATCCATTTTTCACGATTCAATCCAATTCCCCACAAAAAGCTCAGCCGAATCTCAATCTTTGGGATTCCGCTTTAGCTCAGCTTTCTCTTCAGACCCAAAAGGACTGGGTGGAATGGATGCGCAAAGAATTTCTTAAAGATAACCGCATTCGATTGAACGAAGGAAGCCTCGAAGTTAGCAAAAGCCTCAGCCTCTTGGTTAATTCCAAAGGCACACATCACGTTGAGTCCGAAACCAGTTGCGTCTGGAGTCTCATGGGTATGGCTTCGGACAAAGATCTGTTAACGAGTTTTGATTATTTTAGTCATTTATCTCGGAAAGCCCTTGGTATCGGAGATACCATCATCAGCACCACTGCTCAGTTTAGGGAATCCCTTTTAAAAAACTTAAAAACCGGGGAAGCAAGAAGTTATCGAGGATTAGTTATTTTCTCTCCTCGAGCTGTTTTAGATATTTTATTAGACTCTTTGATTTACCATTTGAATGGCAGGGTACTTCTAGATGACAGTGGCCGTTGGAAATTAGAAGACAAGGATAAACTCCTGATCAATTCAGCAATCACCCTTGTCGATACTCCTTGGCTCACCGATCGCTTTAGCTGTGGGCTTTTTGATAGAGAAGGCACTCCTACTGAAGAGTCAGAATTATTCTCAGAGGGAAAATTAAAAACTTTTCTTCTGGATAATTACTCGGCAAAGGGACTTCATCAAACTTCAAATGGTCATGCGGTGGGCGGAGCATCAAGTATCCCAACTGTCGGCTCCCATAGTCTTTGCTTGAAGGGCGGAAACAAGCCTCTGCTAACTCTGTTAAAGGAAGCTGACCCATCCTCCCAAGGAGTGCTTTGGGTCAATCGTTACTCAGGCCAAACCGATCCGGTAACGGGAGATTTTTCCGGAATTGCCAAAGGTGGCGAATGGTGGGTGGATGGAGAATTTAAATACTGTGTGAAAGAAACTCTCATTTCCGGGAATGTCTTTGAGTGTTTAGGAAAAAACCTGCTCGACCTGTCTTTAGAAACTCAAGTCGTCGACTCTTCGGGCGAAAGCCCGAGCGCAGTGATAGACGGCATTTCCGTAACGACTGTTTAATAAATATAAACAATAACTTATAAACTATTGTCTCGGCGCGTAAAAATCAGTTGAATTTACCAGGAGATTTGGTAATTAACGGTTCACTTTGGTTCCCCCAAATAAACCAAAGTGGTTTCAACCCAAACCCAAATTAAAGGGCGTTCGAGTACAAAACTCGGACGCCTTTTAAACTTTTAGGCGAATGAGAATTGCCGTTTCTCTTCCTGGCGTTTATTTTCTGAAGTCAAATGTTTGAATCACTCACAGAAAAACTTTTAGCTTCTTTAAGATCCATTGGTAGTCGAACTCGCTTAACAGAAGAGGTTGTCGATGAAGTATGTCGACAACTCAAAACAAACCTTTTGGAAGCTGACGTAAATGTTAAAGTCGCAAAAGACTTCATCGATGCGGTCAGAAAGAAAGCCTTAGGAGTTGAAGTACAAAAAAGTCTTTCACCAGAACAGCATTTCATTCGAATTGTTTACGAAGAACTGTGCTCAATCATGGGAGGAAAAGCAACTCCCCTAAACTTTAGAGTTCGCCCGCCCGCAGTGATCATGGTGGTTGGTTTGCAGGGCTCGGGAAAAACAACGAGTGTTGTAAAGTTAGCCCGAAACATCAGAGAAGTTCACAAAAAATCCCTCTTAGTGGCCTCTGTGGACGTATACCGACCAGCTGCAATCGAGCAGCTCGCCACTCAGATTAAAGGTTTGGGTTACGATCACTTTGATAGTTCCATCATGGAAGCTCGCCCGAGAGCTATTTTGGCGAAAGAAGAAGCCATTAAACAAAATGCGGAAGTTCTTCTAGTTGATACCGCTGGCCGACTTCATGTGGATAAAGAAATGATGTCTGAGATCCAGGATCTGGTTTCGGTCTTTTCACCGATTGAAATCCTACTCGTTGTAGACTCGATGACAGGTCAGGATGCCGTCAAAATCGCAACTTCATTTCAGGAAGCTGTTCCAGTCACTGGAGTTATCCTGACGAAAATGGATGGCGATTCTCGAGGAGGGGCGGCTTTATCAATACGGGCCGTAACCGGCTGTCCGATTAAATTTGTGGGAACGGGAGAAAAGTCGACCGACTTTGAGTTGTTTCACCCCGATCGGGTGGCTTCTCGAATCTTGGACATGGGGGACTTACTTTCCCTAGCAGAAAAAGCTGAAACCACTTTTGATAAAAGCGAAACCATCAAGATTGCCAAGAAGATTAAGAAAAATGACTTCACCTTGGCTGATTTTTACTCGCAACTTCAACAAATCAAGAAGATGGGAAGCTTTGAAAACTTGCTAAAATTCCTTCCCGGAGCTGCGGGGTTAAAACAACAATTTCAGCATCTTGCGCCACCAGATGCTGAAATAAGACGAATTGAAGCCATCATTCAATCAATGACGCCCGATGAACGCGTAGACTATAACTTATTAGATGGTTCTCGACGTCGCAGAATAGCGGCTGGGAGCGGAACCCGGGTCGAAGATATCAATAAGCTGATGAAACAGTTTCTTGAAGCCCGTAAGATGATGACTCGACTTACAAAATCGCCTATGGGCAAACGCCGAGGACTGTGGTAGGAAGTAGCCAAAGTAGTGGGCATGTAAGCTCAAGTGGAGGCAATTTTAAATGGCTACAGTGATTCGTTTTTCACGACATGGAAGTAAGAAAAAACCTATTTATCGAATTGTAGTGCAGCATAATCGCGCACCTCGCGATGGAAAATTCATTGAACACATTGGGAACTTCAACCCGATTAAGGGAAGCGATACCCTAACAGTTCATCGTGACCGGTTGGAATATTGGCTAAGTGTTGGAGCTCAAATGTCAGACTCTGTTCGAACGACTTTGAAAACCAAACTTAAAGAATGGCAAGCTTCTGCACCAGCAGTTGAAAAAGCTCCAAAAGCACCTAAAGCTCCTAAAGAAAAGAAAGTGGCAGCTCCCAAAAAAGCTGCAGGAGCTTCTAAAAAAGCGGCTCCAAGGAAATCACCTGAAGCCTAATCAGGAGGAATCTGAATGGGTACACAATCAGATAAGCCAGAAGAACTAAGACATTTAGTCGAAATCATGGCCAAGGCTCTGGTTGATTATCCAGAGCAGGTGAACGTAGCTGAAATCGAAGGTGAGCAAACCACCGTAATTGAATTGAAAGTTGCCAAAGAAGACTTGGGAAAAATTATTGGCAAAGAAGGTAGGACGGCTCGTTCTTTGAGAACTATTTTAGGAGCTGTCTCCACTAAATTGAGAAAACGCTCTGTCCTAGAAATTCTTGAGTAGTTCTGCACTAAAGCTAATTGAAATAGGAAAAGTTTCACGCCTTCATGGCTATGAAGGTGCCGTTGTCATCTTCACTTCTAGTGGAAAAGAATCCTCTCTCGGAGAGTTAGAGATTGTTTGGATTGGAAACTCGTCTGACAATGTTACTTCCTTTGCTATTAACTCTGCTAGTTGGATGCCGAAAGGCTGGAAACTTGAATTGTCCGATGTGAATTCGGAAGCTGCCGCAAAGGCTTTAGTCGGACTCCGTGTTTTTGCAGATCGAGACTCCCTACCCTCATTAGAGCAAAATGAGTTTTACGTTTCCGATTTACTCAATTTGACAGCCCATGAACATGAAACCCAAAGAGTAATCGGGCGTTTTGTAGCCCTGGAAGAATCTTCAGCGGACAGAGCTGTTAAAGCAAGTTGCTGGGTTTTTGAAACCACCAACGGTTCCTTATCTGTGCCTGCAGTGGCCCACTTTATCCACTCGGTTGATTTAAAAGAGAAAAAAATTTGGCTGCACAATTTGAAGGATCTACCGTGAGTCAAAAACATTTCCATTTTGTCACTTTGTTCCCGGAAATAATTCACAGTTGGATGAGTACAAGTATTTTGGGCCGCGCAAAAGAAAAAGGCATTTTTGATTATTCCGTTTATCAATTGCGTGATTTTTCCCAGGACAGCTACCGCTCGGTGGATGATGTGGCCTACGGTGGCGGAGGGGGAATGGTCCTGAAAGTTGAGTGCTTAGTGAGTGCCCTAGAACACATTCTTTCTCTTGTTAGCCCCGAAAAAAGCAGAGTAATTTACTTTTCACCCGCTGGCCGCATTTTGAATCAAAATACTTTGGATGCTTATTTGAATGTTACCCCCGAAAAACATTTGGTCTTGATTTGCGGTCATTACGAAGGAGTCGACCAGCGTTTCGTTGATGGTTGGGTAGATGATGAAATCTCATTAGGGGATTTTGTTCTGACCGGGGGAGAACTCCCTGCTCTAGCCTTTGCGGATTCCCTGAGTCGTCATCTCGACGGGACCCTAAAAGAAAAGGAATCTCATCAAAATGAGTCTTTTTCTCTTTTGGTAAAAGGGAAACGGCTTCTTGAGTATCCCCACTATACTCGACCAGCAGAGTTTCGAGGCAAGAAAGTCCCGGATGTCCTGCTGAGTGGTGACCATCAAAAAATTGCGGAATGGCGACTTGAACAAGCCATCAATCGAACCCGAACTCTTCGACCAGATCTTTTGAAGTAAGCGGCTTGGTGAGAGAAAGGTAAATTTTAATTGGGAATCCATCCATTTCGCGACTTCCCAATAAAAGACAGGTGGGAATGGAGTTTGTTGGCCGGTCCCACACCTCCACCAAAATAGTCACTGGTTTTTCCTCGTAATCTTCAAACACCTTAGCCGGAAGCTCAATCTCTTTTGAAAAGTCAGCCGGTGTTTGCTGATTCCAAATAACGCCTTCCTGGCTACTCACCGTGATTTCAAGAAAGAGCTGATTTTTTTTAATCCGCTCCTGAAAGCCCTCCATCCGTCTGACAATCCCGGGCATGATGACTTCAATGATTGGCTGCGCCCTCTGGGAACCCGCCTGACAGCCACTTATCCCCAATCCAATTATTAAGATTAACAAGTTTGGTGTTATAATTTTCATCGCTTCCAGAGCTGTTCAAATAAAGGACCAATTATTTCAGCTTCAAGAGCGGTTAACCGATACAAACTATTTGGAATTGGGGTTGGAAATCCGGTTTCCACTTCTGTCTTAAACCCTGAAAATGCTTCCTGAATCCTGCTTAAAATGGGTATTGACAGGAAGTAGGAAGAATAGGACAAGAGGGGGATTATTTTCAGCGATATGGCTCACAAACATGTCGCCCAAAAGTAAGCTAAGGTGCTTATTTTACTGGCTTTTAACTTGTGAGACAGACCAGAAGGCAGGGCCGCTTGCTTTCTGCGAAATGAAGAGTTCGGAGTAAATCAGAATGTCCATGGAAAATCCCGGTGTGGGAGAGCAATTAGGAACACGAAATAAAACTAGAGCTGGATTAACCCCAGAGACGAAGGGAAAAGGAATCTTGTTTCAACGCAAAAAATTAGCCGTTAAGGAATTACCCCAGTTACCTACTGAAGATAAAGATTTAGAAGAAGGTGGAGAGCGCCTCCAAGAAGGTGGCAAAACCTTCTCTCAACTACTGGAAGAGACCTCCAAAGGTCCTCGTTTTCAAGAGGGCGAAGTAGTTGAAGGAACTATCGTTAAAACCTCCAAAGATTTTGTGACGGTGGACATCGGATACAAATCCGAAGGTCAGATCAATGCTCAAGAATTCGTGGATGCAAAGGGTGAGCTTGCTTTAAAACCGGGTGAGCACGTTCTCGTTTATATCGAACGAGTGGAAGATGACGAAGGTCGCTTGGTTCTTTCCAAAGAAAAAGCAGATGTTCTCCGCGCTTGGGATGAAATCAGCGAAGCTTGTGAAAAGGACGAATTGGTCGAAGGTACTGTAGTTGCCAAAGTGAAAGGTGGCTTGTCTGTTGATATTGGAGTGAAGGCCTTCTTGCCTGGATCCCAAATTGATATTCGCCCCACCAAGAACTTGGATCAGTACTTAGGTAAAACCTACAAGTTCAAGATCATTAAGTTCAATAAAAAACGTGGCAACATCGTTCTTTCTCGCCGCCTCCTGATGATGGAAGAGCGCGCTCGAATGAAAGAACAAACATTGTCTCAAATTACTGAAGGCATGGTTGTTGAAGGAACCATCAAAAATCTCACCGAGTATGGTGCCTTTATTGATTTGGGTGGATTGGATGGGTTGCTCCACATTACCGATATGTCTTGGGGCCGAATTAAACATCCGTCTGAACTCTTTAAAGTTGGGGACAAAATCAAAGTTAAAGTTCTCAAGTACGATGAAGAAAAAGAACGAGTCAGTCTGGGATACAAACAACTTCTTCCAGATCCGTGGAACACAGTTCACGACCGATACACCATTGGTCTGCGCGTGAAAGGTCACATTGTCAGTCTCACTGACTACGGCGCATTCGTTGAGTTGGAGCCTGGAGTAGAAGGCTTGGTTCACGTTTCTGAAATGTCCTGGACCCAACGAGTGAAACATCCTTCGAAATTGGTAAATGAAGGGGATGTCGTTGAAGCAATTGTATTGGATATCGATACTGCAAACCGACGCATTTCAATGGGTATGAAGCAAATTGAGCCCAATCCTTGGGACATTATTGCTGAAAAATATCCAGCCGGAACTCGCCTGAAAGGCGTTGTGAAAAACACCACCGACTTCGGAATCTTCGTAGGAGTTCCTGAAGGTGTGGATGGTTTAATTCACGTTAGCGATTTGAGCTGGGATGCAAAGCCAGTAGATCCCAATACTCTATTCAAAAAGGGTGACGAAGTAGAATGCATGGTACTCTCTATTGATAAAGCAGCTGAGAAATTCAGCTTGGGTATCAAGCAGCTCTCCAATGATCCCTGGCAGTCAACCGCGGATAAATATCCCGTTGGTACTCGTCTAAAAGGCAAAGTCACCAAGATTGCTGACTTTGGAGCATTCATTGAAATCGAGCCAGGCGTAGAAGGCTTACTCCACGCTTCCGAACTCGAAGGCGAAGGAAAGCCCAAAGATCGATTAAAAGAAATGAAAGAAGGCCAAGAGCTTGAATGCATGGTTACTGCGATTGATATGAAAGAACGTAAGTTCTCTCTATCAGTTCGAGCTTTGACTCGTGCAGAAGAACGCGAAAACATTCGCCAGTACTCTCAACAGCAGTCACAAAGCTCACGAGCCACTTTGGGCGATCTCTTAGCTGAGAAACTCAAAAGTAGCTCTGAAGCAACCCCTGATTCTGGTGACGATAATAAGTGATGCAGGGACTTCTAAGATTCTGGGGCACAGCACTTTTGCTGTGCCTCACTCTTTTCTTTGCCGTCGCAACGGTAGCGATAATCTCTAATACCTGGTTGGGTGAATCGGGTCTAAAAGGCGGGCAAGATCGCGTCGCTGTTATCGAACTCAAAGGCGTTATCTACAAGAGCGGTGCCTTCATCCACAAAATTTCACGCCTTTTGGAAGATGGTAAGGTTAAAGCCATTGTCGTTCGGATTAATTCCCCAGGGGGACTCGTCGGCCCCTCTCAGGAAATCTACCAAAGTTTAAAAAGAGCAAATGAAAAAATTCCCGTCATAGCTTCGATAGGCTCGCTGGGAGCAAGCGGCGGCTACTATGCTGCTTTAGGAGCCAGAAAGATTTTTGCTAATCCGGGCTCTCTCACTGCAAGCATCGGGGTTATCTCTGAATTTGCTAATTTAGAAGGCTTATATCATTGGGCTAAGATCGAGCGCTTTGCTCTCAAATCGGGAAAACTGAAAGATGTGGGTTCCGAAACTCGGAAAATGACTCCTGAAGAGAGAGAGTTTTTGAGTGCAATGTTGAAAGACATTCATGATGAATTCAAATCGACTGTTAAAACTCAAAGAAAACTTACCCCCGAAGAAACTGAAAAATGGACGGATGGTAGAGTCATGACCGGCTCGCAAGCTTTCCAAGCGAAACTGATCGACTCCCTCGGGGGATTTGAAGAGGCTTTGGTGGAGGCAAAAAAAGCAGCAGGCCTTCCTGAGAAAGCGCCCGTGGAATATCCGGAAGTTCATAAAAAAGGAATACTGAGAGAGCTTCTTGCCTCTGATGATGATGACTTAGTAGCCGAGAGTTTTTTAGGTTCGATTAAGAGCTTTATCCAATCTCCAGTGGCTCAAACCAAGTGGAGAATTCTTTTATTAGCCCCGCTCCAATAGACTGTCTACGTTTGCGACAGTTGATTAAGTTTCAAACGTTTTGGGGCAACCAATCGGATATCCTTTAATAAATTAATACTCAAATACTCAGGATCACAACCAACGCCCAAACGTTTTTCATTAGTACACGTTTTATCCAACAGACAAAGACTGGTACAGAGCTTGCTCAACGTTAACACATACCCTTTCAACAATATTTTGGGAGTTCCAATATGAGATATCCGATACCACAATTGTTTTATTTTATTTTAGTTTTATTGATTGCAGCCGGTTGAGGTTCAAACAACACTGATTTAAAACCGAAAAACTTCTTTTGCGTTATCATGGAAAAACCCCCGCCAATCTTTCTCGGGAACAATCTTCTTCATCAACTCGATGTAAGGTTCCATCTCGACCAAAGGCCAATCACTTCCAAAGAGAAATTTCTTTGGATTTTCTACATAGGCGTAGAACCACTTCACGGGCTTGATAACGAGCTCATCTAAGTCCTCTGCTGACATATGAGATATGTCCCCGAGTAATAAACCTGAGACATCCACAAAAACGTTGTCATTCTTGTAAACCACTTCAGCAGCGGAGTTAAACCAAGGATTTCCCATGTGAGCGATCACAAATTTAACTTTAGGATATTCGACAGCCACCTCATCGATTTGAAGTGGATCTGCAAACTTCACTTTCGCCATTTTGTCATACGTATCCCCGGTGTGAAAAACCACCGGCAATTGATAGCGCTCGGCCAATCGATAAAACCCCTTATAAAAGGTATCGGTGGCCCACTTAGGGACATAACCTAAGTAAATCTTGATGCATTGGAACCTTCCCTCTTTGATTCCTTTTTCTACTTTTTCTACTTTATCGTTTTCATGGAGCCCCACGCAGGTCATCCATTTGATCGAACCTTTTCTATCAACGCTCACTTTGAAGTTTTCTTCATCCGTTAGATGAACAACTCCCCCGACAACACGATTTTTTTGAAATTTTTCCAAAAGAACTTGAGAGGGCTGAGTAAATGAATTCAATTTTTTAGAATTAAAGTGGAGATGGGCATCGATGATCTCAAGGGGACCGGATTTAACGGCCTTCTGGCTGCAGGAACAGAGCAACAAAACTAGAACAGAAATAATGACTTTCATTCCGGAAAAATACGCAGGGAAGATGAATGAGTCAATCACTCACAACGATTTCTTCATCTGATTCCTCGACAACTTCAGGCTCGGGTGAAGTTGGCGTCGGCGCCACGACGGGAGCAAGATCTCGGACTTCCCAGAGTTGTTCTTTCAGAGCTGTTTCGTATTCGGTTTCATCAATGAACTTCATCGACAGCATGATTTTCAAAATTTTTTCTAATCTACTTTGGGCCCAGGGAGTTAAACTCTTATTCTTGAAATAAGAATGATATTTCTTAGGAGAGGGGAGAAGCAGAGCTAAAAATGCCCCCTGTTTGGCAGTCAGTTCGGCTGGGGATCGATTAAAGTAATGATGGGCAGCATCCTTAATTCCGTAAAGACCGGGTCCCCACTCAGCCATGTTTAAGTAGAAAGCTAACACCTCACTTTTTGACAGCACTTTGGCCATTTTTTGGGCCCAAAAGAACTCTTTGAATTTTCTCCAAAGTGTTTTTTCTTGTCCCAGATACACGTTCTTGATGACCTGCTGCGTTAGCGTGCTTGCTCCTCGCGCAAACTTACCCGTCTCAAGATCCTTTTTAATCGACTCCCGTACTTCGTGGTAATCCACCCCTTCATTGCTAAAAAAACTCGTATCCTCAGATGAGACCACCGCGCCCATGGCCTGCACCGATATTTGAGCTAAGGGAACCCACTGAGGGGTTTGAGGACCTACTGTCTTAAAGCTTTTTACTTCTCCTGGAAGCTCGATGGGAATCTTCACCTGTCCTCTGAGCTCAGTAAAATCTGGTACTTGGGTAAAAGTTTCGATGACTAAGGCCGCCCCTGCCGCGAGCAGTATAAAACACGAAAAGAGAACCGCGAGGGTCAAGCGACTGAGTTTTTCCATTGCTTTTAAATTTGTCGGTTTAGAAACAAAATATTATCTTATCAGGATCTTCTTTTTTGGGGAAAAGGCTATTTATGGATGTTGATCAGTTGATTCTTAAAGGGATCAAACAAAACAATCTGAAAAACATCGATCTTAACGTGCCCCTTCACCAAGCCGTTATTATTACGGGACCTAGCGGCTCCGGAAAATCTTCTTTAGCTTTTGAGACGATTCATGCAGAGGGCCAACGACGGTACATGCAATCCCTCTCCACTTATGCGAGACAATTTTTAGAAAAATTCAAAGCTCCGTTGGCAGATAATATTCTCAATATCCCCCCAACTGTTGCTCTGGAACAAATCAATCCGGTGAGAAATTCACGTGCCACTGTCGGAACTTCAACTGAAATCAACGATTATTTAAGATTGCTATTTGAAAAAATCGGAACCCCCTACTGCGCCGCCTGTGAAATTCCGATGGTCACTCTGTCTTACGTAGATGAATTTGCACAACTCTGTCATGACTATCCTCACAAAACAATCTTGATTGGGTTTGAGCACACCATCGTAAAGGATGCTGAGTCTAGGAAAACTTTTTTGGAAGACATGTTACGTTCGGGGTACTCGAGAGTCATTATCGATAAAGCGGTTCAAACCCTGGAAAGCTTGCTCACCCAGAAAAAGTTACCAAAAAGTCCCTGGATTTTTGTGGTTGATCGTCTGAAACTTCCGAGCTCCTCAGATTCTTCTCAACTGACCCGTTTCACCGAATCGATGAAAAACGCTATCGGTTTGGGACGGGGAATTGCTCAGCTCCTCATTGAGAAAGAGGGCAAGTATGAAACTCTTTCTTCCTTCACCCCGCTCACTCACTGTCCCAAATGTCATCAGATGACCCCGCCGAAAAAGGCTATTTCGTTTTCGTTTAATAGTCCTCTGGGAGCATGCGAAACGTGTAAAGGATTTGGAAACACGTTAGAAGTAGATGAACAGTTGGTGGTCCCTGATGTTCGAATGTCTTTGTCCCAGGGGGCTATCGACCCTTTCACTAAACCGAGTCTTAGACATTGGCAAAAAAAGCTTCTTGAGTTTTGTAAATCAGAAAAAATAGATACTGACCTCCCGTATAAAGACTTACCCCCCGAAGCTAGAACAAAGGTTTTTAAAGGACATAAGAAATTTATTGGAGTGAAGGGTGTCTTTGATCTTCTGAATGAAGAAAAATACAAAATGAGGATTCGCGTGTTTGTGAGTCGTTATGTTTCTCCGTTCGAATGCACTTCATGTCACGGTAGCCGCCTAAACACCACCGCTTTAAGTGTCAAAGTTTCAGATAAAAACTTAGCTCAGTTATTTGAAATGACCGTGGGTGAATTATTGGTTTTCTTTCAGAGCCTTAAACTGCCCAAAAAGGAAGCCACCATTTGTGAGGATATTCTTCAGCAACTGTTTAGAAGATTAAATACTCTTAACACTGTTGGTCTCGGTTATCTCACACTCGCTCGCCAAACTCGAACCCTCTCTGGAGGAGAATACCAGAGAATTCTTTTGGGAACCCAGCTAAGCCAGGGGTTAACCGATACCCTTTATGTCCTCGATGAGCCGTCTATTGGACTTCATCCCCAAGATACTCAAAAGCTCCTCAGTGTCTTAAAGAATTTAAAGGACCAAGGAAACACGCTTGTAATTGTTGAACACGATCCCGAAGTGATTGAATGGGGAGATTTTATTATCGATATGGGACCTGGATCTGGAAGCAAAGGTGGAGCCCTCATGTTTTCTGGAACCAGAAAACAGTTTTTACAGCACCCAGGCTATACCGCTAAAGCCGTCAGGGATTGGCGAGAGGAATGTCGGGATTCGCTTTTGAGAAAAGTTCCCCCTCGCCCAAGTGAATGGCTCGATATTCAGGGTGCCAGCGGTAACAACTTAAAAAATATTAACGTGAAAATCCCACTCGGATCGCTCGTAGCAGTCACAGGTGTCTCTGGTTCAGGAAAAAGCACGCTCATTGTCGATACGGTTTACCAAGCTCTTACAAAACTCTTTCTAGGTAAGAGTGATAAAATTGCCAAATTTGAATCGATGAGTGGTTTCGAGCATCTTTCAGCTGTAGAGCTTGTCGACCAGAGCCCTATTGGAAAATCTTCTCGTTCTAACCCCATCACCTTTATTAAGGGATACGATGAAGTCCGCTCTCTTTTTGCTCAAACTCCTGATGCCCAAAGGAAAAAATTTGGCCCTGGCCACTTCTCTTTCAACGTAGCTTCGGGTCGTTGTGAAACGTGCGAAGGTGAAGGACGCGTAAAAATAGATATGGTTTTTATGGAGGATGTGTGGGTCACTTGTCCAACCTGCGATGGAAAAAGATTTAAAAAATCGGTTCTGGCTATTCGCTATAGAAACAGAAACATCGATGACATTCTTAAGATGACGATTGATGAGGCCTATGAGTTCTTCATAGGTATTACGAGTCTTCGTTCCAAACTAGCTCTTCTCAGAGAAGTAGGGCTTGGCTATCTTCAACTGGGCCAGCCCGGTTTTTCACTCTCAGGGGGAGAAGCCCAACGCTTAAAAATTGCGAGAGAACTGAACCAGGCTACCAGTACCAGCGGTTCCACGCTCTTCATACTCGACGAACCTACGACGGGACTTCATTTTCATGAAATTTCAAAATTGATTGGAGTATTACGGCGACTGGTTAGCACGGGACACTCGGTTATCGTGATTGAACACAACTTGCAGCTTATTTGTGCAGCAGACTATCTCATTGATCTGGGTCCAGACGGTGGTTCAGGGGGCGGAACTGTGGTCGCTGTAGGCACCCCTAAAGAATTGGCGCAAAAAAAATTGCCACAAACTGGAAAATATCTCTCTGAAATTCTGTATCAATCAGAATTGTGAAAGTTTCTTCACAATAATTGACTGCAATTTGATCAGCCCACCATTGACACTGCGTGTTAAATTCTGTACACTGTTAATTGTTGGACGGTGAAGTAGCAGAAAGTTCGCCCCTCACAAGTCAGTTCGTACAGGAAGTACACAGTAACCCGCAAGAAAGCGATAGGGCCGTAAACGTTTTTTTTCATTAGGAGGTTGCTATGATTAATTGGGATGAGTTTGAGCATATACACGTGATCCGAAAATTACGTGAGGTCATTGGAAAATGGTTTTCCATTGATGTCTTTTTTGCTGACGACAGAGGTAACCTCAAGCTTCTCGAAAAAGGTAAAAAATACGAGTTTACAAATAAAGTAGTTGGTCTCCTTCTCCAAAGAGACGAAGGATATGATGCTCTTTCTGAGTTTGTGAGAGAAACTGTAAATGAACTCAGAAGAACACAAGAAAAAGAAATGGTTCGTCCCTTTTTGCCGAACCTCCATACCTCTTCTTTTCCCATTGTGATCGATAATGAGTTTATGGGCGGGGTGATTTGCGTCGGGTATTTGCCTGAGGGCGCAACAGAGGCTCAAAGAAAAGAACTCGCTAAGGCGATGGCACAATTCAACTTAGCGAGCCAAGAAGTCGACTACGCTGTCTCAAAATTACGATCGATTGAAAAGGATCAACAACCCTATTTCAATGAACTTTCAGATCTGGTCTCAAAAGAAATCAGTACACTTCACAAAGAAATCAGTCTCAGAGATGATCGAATTCAAGAGCTCAATAAGGAGCTGGGAATTCGTTATAAATACGACAACATGATCGGTAAATCCAAGCCCATGCAAGACGTGTATGGCCTCTTGGAGAAAATCAAGAACAGTGAAAGCACCTGTTTAATTCAAGGGGAGAACGGTACTGGTAAAGAGCTCATCGCAAAAGCTATTCACTACAATAGCATGCGAAAAGAAAAAGTGTTTATCACTCAGAACTGTTCCGCCTTTAACGATAACCTCCTTGATTCAGAACTGTTTGGTCACGTAAAAGGTTCTTTCACGGGAGCTATCAAAGATAAAAAGGGTCTTTTTGAAATGGCAGATGGAGGAACCTTCTTCCTCGACGAAATCGGGGACACTTCTCCGACCATGCAGGTAAAACTCTTGCGTGTCCTCCAAGAAGGCACCTTTATTCCAGTGGGAGCGACAGAGCCCCGCAAAGTAGACGTGCGTATCATCGCCGCTACGAATAAGGATCTCAAAGATATGGTCGAAAAAGGAACCTTCCGAGAAGACCTTTATTACCGTATCAACGTAATTAACATCACAGTACCTCCTCTTCGAGACAGAAAAGAGGATATACCGATTCTCTGCGATCACTTCCTCGCAAAGAGTGCCGCTGAGAAAAACATTAAAGCTAAAGTACTCACTAAACGAGCTTTGGAAAAAATCTTTGATTATCCATGGCCAGGTAATATCCGTGAGTTAGAAAACGAAATGGAGCGTGTCACCGTGTTGGCCGGCCCAGAAGGCAAAATCACTGTAGACATGCTTTCAGCCCGAATTCGAGACTTCGGAGAACGAAACAAAGTTCAGGGAGTCAGAATTCAAGGAAAGCTTCGAGATGCGCTTGAAGAGCTAGAGCGAGAAATGATCCGCGAAGGCTTGAAACGCACCGGGTGGAACAAGTCGAGACTCGCAAAGGAACTGGGCATTTCCAGAGCCGGCTTGATCAACAAGGTTGAGAAATACAACCTCGACAAGCGTAAAATTGCCCGAAAACCTGACGGGACCTTCTAAAGAATCTCTTCTTTAGAACCCGGAGAAAGAGACGGCCAGTGGCATTACCACTGGCCGTTTTTTTTAGTTATAATAATCCTTCTCAGGGTTCAAAGGGGGGATTCTATGCCAGAGCGGGCTATTGATTATCAACCTATCAATCAAAAAGCAGATAGGGGCTTTCAGGTCGAAGCACCTTCGCTTGAACGTCTTTATATCGACTCAGCCCTCGCGATGACCGATCAATTGGTAAAATTAGCGACGATTAAAAGCAATGAACGATTCGAAATCTTGGTTGAATCTAATTCAAAAGAAGCTTTGCTTGCTCTTTGGCTGAATGAAATCTTGCAACTTTTTGAGCAGAAAAAATTTCTCCCCCGACAAATCTACTTTAGCCAATTCAATGGAACTAAAATCAAAGCTACCTTAATGGGAGAATCCTACAATCCGATCCAGCACGGACACGTCGCTAAACTAAAAGCCATTCAACCTGAGAATCTAAAATTAGGGATCTTGAGCCAAGGTGAGAATACTTTCTTCGCTCGGGTCTTGTTAGACTTCTAAATTTACCATTTAACATCCAGTCCCATCAAAGAGGGTCGTTTCTGTGGGGGGGTTCGCTCTTGAGCCACTTCTTCTTCATCCTCCATTTGCTGGTCGAAAATCTGCTCTTCGGATATCGGGACAAAACCATCTTCTTCAGTTAAACCAAATTTACGTTCACATTTTTTACACGCTTGAATTTCAATTTCGGATTCATTCAAAAATAGGCAGTGATGGCAAAGTCGAAAAAAAGTTTCCGGGACGTCCCGTTTTACCGGTCCGAGGAGAGCTGCACGATGATGGCGACCCTTTCGCATTTTCCCACCTCCTGTGGTTTTGGGGCACCTGTGCCTTATAAGTATATCTGGCAACGACTCATCGAGTCAATTAGCTTGGGCAATGGTGGGGATTAACTAATTGGATCCATGAATGAAAATCGGCCTTGCTAGAGATTTTCTAGCAAGGCCGAACTTTCTTATTCTGCGAGTTGTTTTGACCACCCACCAGGAGGACTTGGGTCAGTCCAGGACCTTTGGCTCTACTACGCTTCCACTTCCGCTACCGCTCAACTTCGGTAGAGCCCCACTCCACTTCTACACATTTTATTTAAGGTCCCTAGACCCAATGCTTCTCCTATCAGGGGCGAAGCAAGTTCTTACTTAGCAAGCGCCGGTCTGGCGTAATTGCCATTAGCACCGGAGAGTGCACCTCTCACTGGGCTCCGAGAAGCTCCTCGGTTTTGGATGCGGTTAATATTGGGAGTTCCAGCTCCAGCACCCATCATCTGCATCTGAGCTTGCATTTGATTGTTGATGAGCTGCGTGACTGCAGTTTCATCTTCTTTCAAGCTGCTCATCTGAGACTGCAACTTATTAGCTGCGCTGTTCAGCTGATCTCTTTGTTTAGCCAAGGCTTTAATTTGACCATTGGCTTGCTCAATCACTGTTTCAACTTGAGCATTGTACTGATTGTACTGTTGCTCAGCATTGTTCAAGTCCATTTGAGCTTGCATCAGCATGTTGTTCATCTGATCTCTTTGATCTGGAGACAACATCTGCAACATTTGTCGTTGCTGATTGAGGTAGTTCGTTTTCGTATCAACAGCTTGCTTTAGCTGAGCTAAACGCTGTTTCACTGCAGGGCTTAGAGCTGCGCGACCACCATCTTTAAGCTCTTCCAATTTCTCGTCCAATTGAGCAGCTTTGTCTTTAGCATTCTGTAAAGCTACTTGAGTGCGCTTTACATCTGCAGAGACTCGAGCTTTAGCGACTACTAAGTCTTGAACCGTAGCCATTGGGCTAACCGAGGAAGCGACTGGCTGGCGCATGTCATTGGCAGACATAATTTCTTGCGCATCAGCAAGCTCCGGACGACCACCCGACACTCCAAGATCGTAGGTTACAGGCACTTGGATTCCTGGAGTATTTTGTTGCATGAAGTATGGCAACATATTGTTATAGTTAGGCAACGGCTGATTAAAGTTATTCAAGTTGTTTGGGCTCACCCGTGCTTGTTGTGGGAAGAAGGGGAGCTGGTTGTTATTCTGAGCAGGAGCCACTTCTTCTTCAGCATTTTGCTTGTTTTGATCTTGCACTAAGGTTCCCAAGAGTCCATTGAGAACATCGGAAGCATCTTTTTCTTGTTCTTTTCGAGCAAGAGCAGCTGGATCAACCTGATTTGATTGCTCTTGAGCCGCCGTCAAAGAAGACTGAGCTTCTAACAACTTTCTCTCAAGGTCAGCCAATCGTGTTTGTTCAGCCACACGTTTTGCTTCGTTCTCTTTATTTACTTTATCTAAAAGATCTTTCTGGGTTTTTTCCAGAAGAGCTAATTGTTCTTTCTGTTGAGCTTTTAAGCTTTCACAGAGAGCTTGAAACTCTTTGTCACCGTCAGTCTTCTCACCCACATCCGTTTTCTCTTCTTTTTTGGGCTGAATTAAAGTGACATTCAGAGCCTGACGATCTTTTTCTGAAGCTAAAGATAGCTCAAGGAATTCATCTGAATCGATTTCAGCTTTGCTTGCTCTATCCACGATTCTTAAAACAGCTTCTTTTTGTTTGTCTCCACCAAACTTTGATGCTTCAACTGCTTTAAAGGCTTCTTTCAACTTGTCTTTGAAATCAGCGACTGAGCTGTTCTTCTTAAAAGACTCTTTCAGCGCTTCAACAAATTGAATGGGCTGAGAACCGAACTTTTCGACAAACTTAGAAGCTTCAAACTTCGATAACCAATCAATAGCTTCGGTTTTGTCAGTATCTAAAAGACTCTCAAGCTTTTGGTCTTTCTTAGGACCGCTGACATACCAGAGGTCCAAAGCAAACAGACTTTGTGACGACAAACTCAGAGCCATCAGTGAAACGACTCCGATACGTCCAAATTGAGCCTTACGATTATTATTGTTCGATTTCATTTTCCGCTTCTCCTTCAACAAAACAAACATACAACTACAACTCGCTATATAAAATTTAGGGCCCACACACCTAGCACACGCTAGGAGCAGGAGATCCCGCTCTCAGGGGATATGAGCAAGGGGTGTGCCACTAGCTTCCCCCCCGTTATCAACTGTCGGGGATTGCCTAAATCAGGATTAAAAACAGCCAAAATAACTGAGTCATGGAGGACTTGAACTGTTAAGTAATCAGGCAGCTCCCTGAGAAGTAAATCTGCAAGTCACTGTCTTTATAGTTAAATTGAACTGTATAAAAAATTTCACCCCAGAGACAATCGAAAGCCTCAGACTGGCATTTCAGAACATTAGAAATAGTTGATCGGCTCAGTGATTCGGTTTACCTTCACCAAGTACGCGTTTTGTTACACACGTGTCTAATTGTTAAGGAGTGTATTCCGAATGTTTACGAGAGAATTAGAAAAAAACCCCGAGCTATTAAAGAACCTAAAGCAACTACTCACGACCGTAGGAGAAGATCCCGAGCGAGATGGCCTTCTCAAGACTCCTTATCGCTTTCTCAAAGCTTTTGACTTCCTCACTCACGGTTACGCTAAAGATCCGGATACCATCATTAATGGTGCTCTATTCGATGCCCCCTACTCTGAAATGGTAATAGTAAAGGATATCGAACTGTATAGCGTGTGTGAACACCACCTCCTTCCCTTTTTTGGAAAGTGCCACGTTGGTTATATCCCTAATGGAAAGGTTATTGGACTTTCCAAAATTCCCCGGATTGTGGACGCTTTTGCAAGACGACTTCAAGTTCAAGAGCGGCTCACCAGTCAGATATCTGAGTGTTTAATGAACCACTTAAAACCCCAGGGAGTGGGTGTCGTCATTGAAGCTAGCCACCTTTGTATGATGATGAGAGGGGTTGAGAAACAGAATGCTTTTGCCCAAACCAGCTCTCTCAAAGGGGTTTTTCAAAAACAGGAAACTCGCACGGAGTTCTTCAAGCTCCTTAAGGGTTGATTATTATTAGCTTTTTAATGGTTCCTATTTCCTTGTCCCATTTAAAGGGATTTATGGTAGGTTTTGGGGCTTTATGAAGTTAGTGATTTCACAGCTAAAAGATGGGGAAAACCCACTTTCTTTTGATTCCGAAAAGGATCTGGAAATGAAATCGGTGGCCCGTGAATTAGGGACCGAGGGATTTCAAATCCTAAGCCCTCTCAAGTTTCAGGGAATTCTGCATAAACACGAACCCGACTATTATTTACAGGGAAATCTGGACTGGAAAGTTGAACAGGAATGCTCACGCTGTGCGGAAACCTTTTCTTCTCCCATTCATTACGATTTTCAACTAGCCCTAGCTCACTCGGGGCCCCACAAAAAAGCAAAGAGTGCAGATCTTGCTGCTGAAGCAAGTGAAGATTTAGATTTGGTTTTTTTTGAAGGAAATGAACTCGACTTGAAACCCCTTGTTCACGAACAATTTGTGCTGAGTCTCCCTTTCAAATCCCTCTGCAACGAAACGTGCAAAGGAATATGCCAGCACTGTGGAAAGAATTTGAACCGTCAGGAATGTAAGTGTGTAAATATTCCAAAGGACAATCCCTTTTCGGTTCTAAAAACAATCACACTTTAAATCGGAGGAACCCGTGGCAGTACCCAAAAAACGCACTTCTCATAGCAGAAAAGGAAAACGTCGTTCTCATTTGGCACTAAAGAAAACTTCTTTATCTAAATGCCCAGACTGCGGAGAACCAACTCTCCCACACCGTGTTTGCCCTAGCTGCAATAGATATAAAGGCAAACTGGTTCTACCTTTAGAAGACTAGACACCTCATGGGCCATTCAAAAAATGGCGTGAGAGTTGTTTTGGATGGAATGGGGGGAGATTACGGCCCTGAAGTAAATCTTCATGGGGCTCTGCTCGCTCTTAGCTCATCGAAAGATCTCACTCTGCTCCTGGTGGGCGACGAAAAGGCTTTATCTTCTCTGATGAAGAAAAAGCGCTATCGTGCTCTTCTAAAAAGTGTTCAGTCCCGACTGACTTTAGTTCATGCGGATGAAGTCATCAGCATGGATGACTCTGCCTCGGCTGCTGTCAGAAAAAAAACCAACTCAAGCATCCATGTAGGGTTACGTCTTGTTAAGGATCAAAAAGCGGATGCCTTTGTTTCAATGGGCCATAGTGGGGCAGTTATGGTTGCCTCTATGATGGTGCTAGGAAGACTCCCTGAGATCGACCGACCCGCTATTATCGTCAAAGTCCCCACTCACTCTGGATTTGTTTTTCTTCTGGATGCGGGCGCGAATGTCGATTGCAAACCAAATCAATTAGTCCGTTTTGCTGAAATGGGCCGAATTTATCTAGAGTCAATCGAGAAGATAAAATCGCCGAAAATTGGACTTCTTTCTAATGGAACCGAAAGCACCAAAGGAAATGAACTGACACGTGGAACCCATGAGCTGATGGAAAAGATTTCTTTGCCTAATTACGCGGGTTATGTGGAGGGCTATGATGTCTTCAATCACAAAGTTGATTTAGTTGTTTGTGATGGGTTTATTGGAAATGTCACTTTGAAAGTCGTGGAAGGTTTCGCTAATATGGTCGTCTTGTGGTTTCGCAGAGCTATCCGAAAGGATATTAAAAGCTTGGTGGGACTTGTCCTGATGAAAAAATTGATTTCTAATTTTAAAAATCAATTCCATTACCAATCTCATGGTGCGGCTCCTCTGCTGGGCAGTGATGGGGTGGTATTCATTGGACATGGAAAATCAAAAGAAAAGGCTATTTGTAATGGTATTTTGGCAGCTGCAGCTGCCGCAAAACAAAACTTAATTGAGAACATCAGGACAGAATTGGCAAAACCTCTACCGTTAACATCCCCATGAATTATTTTTCAAAACTGATAGGCACAGGCTCCGCATTTCCAGAAAGAGTAATGACAAACGCTGATTTTGAATCGTTTGTTGAAACTTCTGATGAATGGATTCGCACTCGCACGGGAATCCAAACAAGAAGAATTGCTAATCTTCAAAAAGGCGAATCCACCAGTACCATTGCTACAGCGGCAGCAAAAAAAGCGCTTGAGATGGCTGGACTGTCTGCAGATAAAATAGATTTGATTATTGTTGGAACAGTAACCGCTGACAGTGTGATGCCAACGACGGGCAATTTAGTTCAAGCAGCCCTTGGGGCCAATCGAGCCTTTTCATTTGATCTTCAAGCAGCTTGTTCTGGTTTTCTTTACGGTTTATCGATAGCAGATCAATTCATCCGAACGGGCGCAATTCAGACAGCTCTGGTGATTGGGGCTGAAACCCTATCGACCTTGATAAATTGGCAAGATAGAGGGACTTGCGTTTTGTTCGGGGACGGAGCTGGGGCTGCCATCATTACCCGTTCCACTGATCCCAAACATGCCATTTTGGGAACACGCTGTTATTCGGATGGTACCAAAGGTGATATTTTAAAGATCCCTCATGGGGGAGCTAAGATTCCTCATTATCTTCCAGAATATCAACATAAGCATCATTCCATCCATATGCAGGGACAAGAGGTTTTCAAGCTAGCGGTACGAAGCATGATTGATTCTTCTTTAGCTCTACTCTCTGAACACGGTTTAACGCCAGCGGAAGTTGATTTCTTTTTATTACATCAGGCAAATGTGCGAATTCTTGAGATGTGTATGAAGAGTTTGGGAGTTCCCCGTGAGAAAACTTGGATTAATTTAGATAAGTATGGGAACACCTCAGCTGCCACCCTTCCCGTCTGCTTAGACGAAGCATTGAGGCAAGGAGCCATCAAGCAGGGAGACAAAGTACTTTTAACTACTTTTGGCGGTGGGGTTACTTGGGCAAGCGGATTAATTCAAATTTAGGGAGTCAATTATGACGAAGGATGCTTCATTTGCAGCTCTTTTTCCTGGACAAGGTTCTCAGTATCCAGGCATGTCAAAAGTATTGAGAGAGCAATTTCCTGGGGTAAAAGTATTTTTCGAAGAAGCAAATGACCTTTTAAAAATAGATCTCCTAAAGCTCTGTGAAGAAGGCCCTTCGGACGAACTCCAACTAACCCATAACGCCCAACCGGCCATTTTAGTGACCTCCTATGCATGGTTCGAAGTCTTAAAGAAAAATTTGGGTTTTCGTCCAGCGGCCGCCGCTGGGCATTCTCTAGGTGAATATTCTGCTCTGACATCCGCGGAAGCTTTAACCCTCGGAGACGCCGTTCAATTAGTCAGGAAGCGAGGCGAGTTAATGCAAGAGGCAGTTCCTCGAGGTGTTGGAAAAATGACTGCCGTCATTGGCCTCGATGATTCTGTCATTAAGGAAATTTGTGAAGCTGCAAGTTCGGGTGATACTTCTCTGGTAGTACCAGCCAATTTCAATGCTCCTTCTCAAGTCGTAATCGCAGGACATGCCACCGCGGTCGATCGCTTTTCCGAGCTAGCCAATGATGCTAATCGGCCCCAATGGAAAGCTCGAAAATTAATTCCGCTGAATGTTAGTGCTCCTTTTCATTGTCCTCTGATGACTCCTATGGCAAACAAGTTTTTACCTTTTTTGGAACAAATAAAATGGAATGACCCTCGCTTTCCGATTGTCTCTAATTTGGATTCCAAATTACGTTCTTCTGGAAATCTAACACCTGTTTTAAAAGATCAAATTGACCATCCGGTCCTTTGGACCTCCTGTGTTCAAACGCTTGAGCGACATGGGATAAAACAATATATTGAATTAGGTCCCAGCCGTGTTTTAACGGGTCTTGTAAAAAGAATCGTGGACGGGGCAACGACCCACACCATTGATTCATTGGAAGATTTTAAGAAATTGGAAGCTGTTCTCAAGGAGTCACACTAATGTTGCTAAAAGGAGAAATCGCTTTAGTCACTGGAGGGTCCCGCGGAATCGGTCGGGCATGCTCAATCGCTTTGGCTAAAGAAGGCGCTGAGGTCATTGTAAATTATGTTTCCAACGAAGCTGCAGCCCAGAATGTTTGTAATGAAATTAAAAGTTTTGGTGGGACTGCTTCGGCCATTAAATTCGATATCGGCAATCCAACAGAGACTCAAGAAGCACTCCAGGGTCTGTTAAAAGAAAAGAAAACGATTTCTATTCTGGTAAACAATGCTGGAATTACTTGCGATGGCTTGATGATGCGTTTTCCCGTTTCTGATTGGGACTCAGTCATCAATACTAATCTCCGGGGCGCCTTCATCACTTCTCAAGCCGTTATTCGCTCGATGATGAAAGAAAGAAAAGGCTCGATTATTCATATGAGTTCTATCGTTGGATTAATGGGCAATGCGGGCCAGGCTGCTTACTGTGCTGCCAAGGCAGGCCTCATCGGTTTAACCAAGTCCATGGCTAAGGAACTCGCCACACGAAACATCAGAGTGAACGCAGTAGCCCCCGGCTACATTGAAACTGATATGACGGGCATTTTAACTCCTGAGCAAAAAGAAGGAATCCTCCGTTCTATTCCCCTAGGACGTGTTGGAAAACCCGAGGAAATTGCCGAAGCGGTGGTCTTTTTAGCTTCTGAGAGAGCTAACTACATCACCGGACAAGTTCTTGCTGTGGACGGCGGAATGGGAATGTAAGTTCCGTTATTTTAAAGACCCGAAGATCTCTAAATCGCTGGCAAAGCCCATCACATAAAAGCGAATCGCTACCGCTCTAAAAGAGTATTTATATTCCGTCGTAAATCCAACAGAGTCACCATTCTCGAAAGAAGTAGGAGCGAAATACATCACTTTTCCGGAATCTAGAAGCACTTCAATTTTAGAAAGAGTCACCGCTTCTCCACTTCTCTTGCGCACGACCAACGATTTCATCGCCCTAGCCTGAATAGGTAATTTTATTTCCGCAAACGTATTCACTAGAGCCCCTGTATGAACATAAAAAGTGGGGGTGTTTTCAGTTGGAGTCTTTGTTTGCAACTCTTTGCTAAACGTACAATACGAAATATTTTCAGTCCCTTTTACCGTTTTTCGAGCCACTTGAAGTAAATAAGTTCGAGTGAATTCCGTCTCTGTAATTCGAACTGACCGAATCATAGTTCCACCACTGGGAAGTTCAAAGGTGTTCACTAAAGAATCATTAGAAATGGTCGTCGGTGACCATTGTTCTTTTTGAATCCAGCTCATAAATGGTCCGTATTGGTTCAGTTGCTCCTCCGAAAACCCCTTAAAAAAACCAGGGTCATTTCTTTTTTCCCAAAAATAAGTTTGGCTGAGTCTCTCAGTATTTGAGGCAGGATCTAAAATTGCTTTATTGACGTAAACGGCAGGCCAAAGCGATTCTGGGGCAAGGGAATGGATACATTGCCCAGCCCAAGTTCCTAGGGCTTCTTTGTCGGTAGGGATACTTGATTTTTGAAATTCCTCTTCCAGTTTTTGAAAAGGAGTCATTTCCGCAAAAACAGATAAACTTAAAGTTAAGATAGCGAGCGTTGATAGAATTCGAATCATGAGACCCCTCCCAGGGAAATTGAACTAAGTGCGACTTTAGCCGCATTTAATCAAAAACTCATGACGCTCCTTGTTTATTTTTTCTGGGCGATGGCGTGAACGAAATGGGAGTTTCCCTCAGCAATTTCCTTGTAATAAAGAACGTGAAGGTCTTTCAGATGTCCCAAGAGCTCGTTAGGTTTAAAACATTGATCCAAATCTAAATAGGGATTTTGTTGGTTTTTCTTGAAGTGTTCAACTGTGTATCCTTCAATGAGGACGGTTCCACCGGCTATTAAGCCCCTTTTTAACTCACTAAAAAACCGAGGAGCGGGTTTGTAGAGGGCCATCACAATCGTGTTAAATTTCATCAATGGCATGAGATAAAAATCGAGATTTTGTACTTTAGCTTCTACTTGTACTTTCTTTTCAGCAGCTAATTTTTTCGCCTTTTCAACCGCTTTGGCAGAGCAATCGAGCCCCTCTACTTTGAACCCTTTTTCAGCAAGAAATACTGCATTTCTCCCCTCGCCCATCGCTACGTCCAAAGCTAGTCCTTTGGAAAGATTTCCCAAAAAAGCCTTCAAAAAATCTGAGGGTTCTTTCCCAAATAAATAATCGGGATTTTGATAGCGCTCCTCCCAAAGCTGAGTCGCATTCTTTTTATTAGGGTCAATTTCCGGATATTGAATATCGTCGAACATGGCGTCACTAGACCAAAGAGTCCGCATTTTTTCAATTCCTTTTTTGTTTGGTTCTCTCGCTTCAACAGGCTACGCTTATGAAATGCGAGTTCTGTGTTTACAACAATCCTCCATTTTTGAGGTGTACGGCGGCATTGAGTATTATCTACACGACTTTCTTACTCTTACTTCTCAAATCCTAGGGCCCGATTCAGTTGTGACTGTAGTTCCAAAGCGCTCGGAGAGCTTCAAATTAACCCGAACCACTTACGAAGTCGTTCCAGTTGAATATAAAAATCAGGGCATTCTTAAAAAACTGGAGAACCGACTATCTCCCTCTTTTTTCCGTACCGCCTTGAACAAAGGGCGCGAGCTGAAGCCAGATTTTATTCTCGTTGGTCACATTTCTTTAGCTCCCCTGGGTTTGGCTCTTTCCAAAATACTAGGCGTCCCCTATTGGACAATGGCCTATGGATTAGAAGTTTGGGGCGGCACCAATTTGGCAGATGAATTTGCCTTGAGAGGTTCAGGGAAGGTCATTTCTATTTCTCAGTGGACAAAGAACATGATGATCGCTCGGGGCTTTAGTGAGAAAAAAATTGAGATTGTTCATCCCTGCCTTCAACCTGGCTTTGAAAAGAAATCTCCCAAAACTAATTTCAATTCAGAAAAAAATCCGCTGCGTCTTTTGACAGTATCTCGATTAGATCCTCACGAACAGTACAAAGGCCATGATCATGTTCTTTCAGCCATGGGATTAATTAAACAAACAAGACCGGAATCCCTTCCCCATTACACGATCCAAGGGCGCGGAGCGGACAGAAATCGCTTAGAACAAATGGTTTTTTACGGGGGTCTTCAAGATCATGTCACTTTTCTGGATAAGGTGAGCTGCCGAGAGGAGCTCGACGAACTATACAGAAACTGTGATGTTTTTATCATGCCCTCACGTTTTGGATGTTGGAATGGAAGATGGCGAGGAGAGGGATTTGGAATTGTTTATGTTGAAGCCGGAGCTTTGGGGATCCCCACGATCGCGTATGATTGCGGTGGGGTCACGGATATTGTTAAATCAGGCGAAAATGGAATTCTGGTGAAACAGAATGACATTGAAGGTTTAAGCCAAACAATTCTGAACTTGCATGATCACCGTGAGCGAATTGCCGAATTGGGGAGGAAAGCTCGGGAAACAGCTTTGAGTCGTTTTTCTCAAACGGCGATTCAGTCGGAAATAGTAAAAGCCTTGGGATCAAGCCAGAGCATCTCGGAAGTCAGACCAAATCCCAATTCCATTGATGTTTCTCACATTGTGGATTCGATCTCTTAACGGAATTTGAACTTTTACAATGGTTGTGATTTGAGTGGGGAGATACGGATTATTCACCGAGAGGATAGAGACTTCTTCCTGACCATCTTGATAATAACCTCTCCACTGACTTAATTTTCTCGAATACGGCTCCAAAGAAAGAATATCTTTGAGATTGATCTTCGAACATCGATAAATCCAATGAATCCACCACATGTTCATTTGAGTTGAAATGGTGTCTGCTTTATCACGCTTTAAAATGGGCGAACCGGTGATCTGCTCCTCCGGCTTAAGGGCTTCTAGGATTTTGCAAAAGAGTTGATCGAGAGCTTCTTTGACATCCGTGTGAGCCGCAAAAACAAAAACCGGTTTTTCATCGGTTCTCTGTCTGGAAACGGCAACCAACCCGAGTACCCAAGCTTGAGTGCTATTGGGGTAAAACAAAAGATGTAAATCATACTGCTGTAGGAGAAAGAAAGGGGCTTTAGAACGAATGATCTCATTGGCTCCAACAATCAACATCGGATTTTTCATTGATTGAGCGTACCGACGAAGGGTGGTCGTTTTGGCTAACTCGATGAGAGCATTTAGAGTGGCTTCCTCTCGGTCTTCCCCGGTGCCTAAAGCACTTAAAACATTCTCTGGAGATTCAGTTCGTTTCATCAACTCAAAATCTCCCGTTTGCAAAACTTCGGAAGCGATTAGCTCTCCTCGACGAATGCGAACCGGTAAATCAGCTTCAATGGCTTTTTTCATCCACTCATCCACTGCTTTTTTTCGAGAAGTTTCTTTGTCTCTTTCGACTGCGAATAAGGTGAGCGTTTTTTCGGACAACGGACAGTCCCCAGTCACTCGGGTCATCCAGAGATTTCCATCAGGAGTTCCAAAGCGAGTGCAATAAATTTGATAAAGGGGAGAAAAAGCATAATTAGTATTTTTAGAGATTATTTTTGGAGCGATGTAATTTATTTTCTCGCAGGAACATCGGGGATGCGGAAATACCACAGCATCCATTCGGATGGCTGTCCCGTCTCGAGAAATTTCATAGAGAACATGCGCTGAGTTTTCTGCGAGAACATCAGCGATGAGATCACGACGGATCGTTAGATCAGCAAGAGTTGCGTGCTCAGCCCATACATTTCTTTGTTTGAGCCAAAGCAACACGCAATTGGAGCAAGGAGCACCTTTTTCCGGATCCATTGCCGATCCCAAAATGAAGCCATCTCTCACTTTGAGGACATAAGGTTTCAGGGTTGTTGGTCGTTTCCAGAAATCTCCACGTAGCACCACGTTCTGCTCTCCTCGCGAGGGGTCTTTAAGTTGGGCGCATTATAAGGAGAGAACGTAGCCGGAACAAGAGACATTTTACGGCATCGCGTCAAACCACATCAAATCTCAACTAATTGATTTTATTATCTTTTACTCTCGCCCGCTCTGAAGCGCAAGCGAATGGGCTGACTTTTGAAACCCAAACGAGTCTTAATCTGGTTTTCCAAATAACGCTGATAGCTCTCGGGTAGATTTCCTTTGCGATTCATAAAGAAAATAAAAGTCGGCGGACTCGTTCTCACCTGACTGGCGTAGAGAATATTAAAATTTCCGTTACCCGCTGCAGGCGGAGGGTTGCGACTAATGACATCTTTAACGAATCGATTGAGATCAGAAGTTTTAATTCGCTTCTGGCCCTGATCATAGAGCTTCACTACCCAAGGCATTAATCGATCAACATTCCATCCCGTTTTGGCACTCAATGGCTGAGTTTTAAATTGTTTTAAATAACGAGCGAAGTCCGAATCTTTAACAAACTGGCGTCGTTGTTCCCCCGTTAGCTTGTCCCAGAAATTGAGTAAGATCACCGTCGGCTTCTTCTCTCGCTCAAGCAAAGATAAAAGACGCATATCTTGATCGGTAATGGCTTCACTGCAGTTGATGAGCAGGAAAACAACATCGGCTTCTTTAAGAGCTCTTGTTGAGGCATGAATGGAGAATTGTTCTAAAGACTCTTTACGGCTGCGAGGCCTTCTGATTCCAGCTGTGTCCATGAGACGGACGGTCCTGTTTCCAACTTCAATCTCGAAGCTAACCGGATCTCGAGTCGTGTGTGGAGTTGGGCTCACTCGAGAAACTCTTTTGCGACAGAGCTTATTCATCAGAGTAGATTTTCCCGCATTGGGTCTTCCAATAAGAGCCAACTGAATGGGCTTTTCGCTTTCATCTTCAGAGTTTTCTAGAGCAATCCCCGCTTCTTTACAGCACCATTCTTTAAGAACATCCAAACCCCGACGGTGAGCAGCTGAAACCTCAACCACCTCTCCAATCCCGAGTTCTGCAAAATCTTCTGCTCGATTCGCGTTATCGCTCTCAGATTTGTTGATAACCAATAAAGTCGGCTTTTTAGTTTTCGCAATTTCTTGATGGAGCCACTTATCAAAGGGGGTCATTCCGGACTGAGCATCCACAACAAACAAAAACACATCGGCTGAGTTGATAATTTCACTCAGCGCTTCGGAATCCCCTTCATCAAATATCCCTTGGCTATCCAGCAACATCAAAGATGCCCATCGCACCTTTTCACGGACGAGATCCAACGTAGTTCCCGGGCGGTCCAATACTATGGTTCGACGATAACCTAAAAGGGCATTGTAAAGACTGGATTTGCCCACGTTCGGTCTGCCGATGAGTGCAAAAGACTTCATTGGTCCAACTCCAAGTAGCGGTTAACAAAACGAGAGTCTTCTTTCCATTTCTTTTGAACCTGGACATGAAGCTTCAGATAAATCTGTTTTCCTAAGAAGGATTCCATTTCTTTTCGGGCTTCGATACCAATCTTTTTCAGCATCTCTCCCTTCTTTCCAATCAGAATTCCTTTTTTGGATTCCGAGTCCACATGAATTTTGGCCAACACCTCTGGCATTCGAGGGCCTTCCGACTCTTCAATCTCAATCCAAGAGGAATAGGGCACTTCTTCGTGTGTTACTTGATAAATTTTTTCTCGAACAAATTCAGCTAAATGAAAATGGGGGTTCCTATCGCTGATAGCTGTTTTTGGGTACAGCTCATCTCCCTCTGGTAAAACCTGATTAGCAATTTGAACCAGCCGTTCCATTCCGTTCCCCTTTTTTGCTGAAACCGGAATAATTTCTTTGAAAAGTCCTAATTCCCAAAGGGATTGGATGAGAGGTAAAAGTTGGATTTTTGCAATTTTATCGACTTTATTGAGAACACAGAAACTTAGTTCGGGCTTCTTGAGCTGGCTAATTTTTGTTTTGAGCTTTAATACTTGCTGAAACACTCGGGGATTCGAAGCATCAAAAACCCACATCACGGCATCACATCCAGCCGCTTTTTGATCCGCAACGTCGTTTAAGAGCCTGGCGACCCGGTCGGGATGTCTTTGATATCCCGGAGTATCGGTAAAAATTATTTGTCCCGCTTCTAAATTCAAAATGCCACTGATCCCATGGTAAGTTGTCTGAACTTTCTGAGACACAATACTTACTTTTCTACCCACCAATGCATTTAATAAAGTTGATTTGCCAGAGTTAGTAGGCCCTACTATCCCCATAAAACCACTGACTCGCTTTTTGTCATTTGTTAGACTCATAATCCGTATGTCTCCAAAGCGCTTTGAGCAGCTTTTTGCTCAGCTTCTTTTTTGCTTCGCCCTTCCCCATGAGCGACGACCTCACCCGCTATTTCAATTTCCACCCGAAAATTTTTTTCGTGTTCCAATCCCCAGACATCAACCACCCGATAAAGAGGGGTCGTTCCATTTCGCGATTGGGTGACTTCCTGTAAAAATGTTTTTTGATCCAATTCTTTCCGATAAGTCACATCATCTTCAGAAAGGGAATCCAGTGCACTCTGATAGGCCTTTAATAAAAAGCTTCGAGCTTTCTCAAGTCCACCATCTAAGTAGAGTGCTCCGACAACAGACTCAAAGACTCCGGCTAAAATGCTTTTTTTCTCTGCGCCGCCACTTCTTTCTTCGCCTTTACCCAAAAGGATCCAAGATCCCATTCCGGCTTCTTTTGATAGGTCAGCTAAGCTTTTTCTACTGACCAGCTGACTTCTCCAACGAGAAAGCTGCCCTTCGGGTGATTTTGGAAACTGACTCCAAAGTCTTTCCCCTATTACCAAACCAATGACTGCATCTCCTAGAAACTCTAAACGTTCGTTATCAGTGTGACTGCCCTGCTCGTTCCGAAAGGAAGAATGAGTCAAAGCTTCGATGAGGAGGGCTTTGTTCGTAAAAGAGTGCTCCAGCTTCGTTTCAACTCGAACGAGACACTCTTTTAGAGTATCTAACTTGTTTTGATCGCTGACAGAACGCAGAGGAACCTCATTGCTAGTGACCCCTGGATTATCTGGGTTTTTTTAGAAAAGCCCGGATAATTCAATGGTCAAATACCTAAAGGGGGCTCTTGTAGCAAAATCAGAGAGTTAACTCAAGAGGCGAGTGTTTTTGTTCAATGAGTTCAGCTGTTTGCATCTCGTTTAAAAAGCTTTTCTTAAGGGTCTTATGATTGACACTGAACTAGGCTCAGCGCTACTGTTTTGTGTCTTTTACATACATGACAAGGACTCGCATGAGGCTTCCCCCGATCGAGTGGATCGAAAAAATGATCCGCATCAACTCGACTACTTATCAAAGCAACGAGGAATTAGTCCGCTTTCTTGTTCCGTTACTTACTGACACTGGCTTAAAAGTAGAGGAACAAGTCGTCGTTGAAAATGGCATCCGCTTCACCAATCTTTTGGCCTATAGTCATTCCCTGGATAGTCCTGATCTTTTAGCGCTAAACACCCATTTAGATACCGTAGATCCCGGTGATCCTGACCAATGGACAAAAACCAATGGAAATCCGTTTCAAGCCACTCGACTCCGAGACCGAATCTATGGCCTCGGAACAGCAGATGTTAAGTTAGATTTTTTGTGTAAGCTTTGGGCGTCCCGACTCGCGAAACCCTGGAAGCGGCCTTTTGTGCTAGTGGGTACTTATGGAGAAGAACGCGGTTTAATTGGAATTCAGGAATTATTTAAAATGAAAAAGTTTAAGCCCCGCTATGCTTTGGTGGGGGAGCCCTCGAATCTCGAGCTCATTTATGCCCACAAGGGACATTTGATTTTTACGGTCGCCATCCCCCTCTTGCTGGAACGACCGACCTCTCAATCCACCAAAAAGAAATGGAAAGGAGTTTCAGCTCATAGTTCGACTCCTGACTTGGGAGATAATGCTCTGTTAAAGGGGCTAACGGACATCTTCAAACGGGGCTATGGGATCACTCATCTCACGGCTGGCACGAACTTCAATAAAATTCCAGACAGCTGTGAAGCCTTGCTGGTATCGGACCAAAATGAAACGACGCGAATAGTTTTTAAATTTATCCAGTTTTTGGATGACTTACGACATGACTTCAAATCAAGAAAAGACCCTCGTTTTTCCCCCGCAACTTCCTGTTTAAGCTTGAATCAAGCAACAACCCACTCTGATCATATCGAGTTTGTATTTGATGTAAGAACTTTGCCAGACGTAAATCACGAACGATTAGAGAAAAAAATACGGGAGGGAATCTTAAAGTTTGGTGCGAAGGTGACCCAAGTAACTTCCGATGCCTCTCTCAAGGGACAAAAAAATGGTCGTTTGATTGTTCAAGCGGCTCGAACGCTGAAGGCCTGTGGAGTGAAACCAGTATTAAAAACGAAAGCTACCTCAACAGAAGCGGCTATCTATCAAGCAAATGGTGCGAGTGCGTTCGTTTTTGGCCCAGGAATCAGTGTAGGAAATGCTCACCGGCCAAATGAGTTCAATTCGTTTAGGCAAATGGAGATTGCTACTCGCTTTTACACACAGTTTCTTAAGACCCCATGGGTGGAAGTATGATTGAGTCCGATTTCCTCATTCGAAGCGTTCGAGAGTCAGATTTAGAAGATCTAGAGCGGCTGAGCGAGCTAGTCTATTTTATCAACTTGCCCAGCAATCGGGATCTTCTCAAAGAAAAGATCAGAAAATCGGTTGATTCTTTTAATGGTCAAATTGAAGACAAATTTGAGCGCGAATATATTTTTGTTTTGGTTGATCAGAAATCATCTCGGGTGATTGGCACATCCATGATTATTGCCCGGCATGGCAGCCCAGAGATTCCTCACATGTATTTTGAGCTCAAAGAGAAACAGAAATACAGCGAAACGATCCATGCGGGTTTTATTCACAAAGTACTCAGCCTGAAGTTTGATTCAGATGGTCCAACCGAAATTGGTGGACTCGTAATTGATCCGAGCTATCGCGGCCACAAACTTAAGCTAGGACGCATTCTTTCATTCTGTCGTTTTTCTTTTATGAAAATGAAACGTCGATGGTTCAAAGATCGCGTTTTATCCGAACTCATGCCCCCCCTGTCAGAAAACGGAGAAAGTCTTCTGTGGGAGGCCCTGGGAAGAAGATTCACGAATCTTTCGTATCAGGATGCCGATCTTCTCTCTCGTAAAAACAAAGAATTTATTACTTCGTTATTTCCCAGGGGAGATATTTACACGGTCCTTTTATCGGGTGAAGCCAGAGATGCAATTGGCAAAGTGGGCCCAGATACAGAGCCGGTAAAACACATGCTTGAAAAAATCGGCTTCAAGTGGCGTGAACATATCGATCCCTTCGACGGAGGGCCGCATTATTGGGCCGATACGGACAAGATCACTTTGGTGAATCACACCAAAAAATATTCCGCCCATCGAGACCCCCTAAAAGGCAGGACGGGAGAACGTGCTTTGGTAAGTGTTTTCAAAGAAGGAGAGTACCGTTGTATGCAAACCCCCTTTGAACTTACTAGAGGCAGGGTACAATTACCTAAAGTTGTTCTAGACTTACTTGAATTAACCGGAGGCGAAGAAGTTTTTATTCTTCCTATGGAATGATGACCTATCAAAGGAACTATTTAGGAAATTATTTGGGAGGCCATTTCGTTCAGGCCACCGATCCAAACGGGGTCCTTTTGAGTAGAAACCCTGGCAACCTTGACGAGAAGGCGATTGAAATTCCTTTTGCCAACAGTCACGTCGATGAGGCTATTCAAGCGGCGAAAAGGAGTTTACCCATCTGGCGTAGGCTCACGGCCTCCGAACGGTTCTCCTACTTAAAACGGTATCGAGAAATCTTAGCTCAAAAAACTGAGAACCTCGCTTTCTTGGACAGTTTTGAAATCGGAAAGCCCCTTTGGGAATCTCGACTGGAAATTGCTGATTGCCTTCGGGTGATTGATCATTTTTTACAGCTGGGGAGTCAAACCACTCTGGAAACAAAAGTTCCAGACGCCAAGCCGGGTCTCGATGGAATGGTTCGGTATCACCCGATGGGGGTGATCGCAGTGGTTTCTCAATCGGTGATGCCCATGGTGTCGATTCATCACCATTTTATTCCGGCTTTGTTAAATGGAAACACGGTCGTAGTAAAAACAACAAAATTTGCCCCTGCTTTAGGTCAAGCGATTGCGGAATGTGTTCACGAAGCAGGACTGCCGGCTGGGGCTTTCAATTTTCTCCAAGGAGATGGCGATATTGCGCGACGACTCACGGGTCACCCAGAAGTAGATGGCGTGTTTTTTACGGGAACGCCCGAAACAACCATTGCGATCAAAAAGCAACTTTTGAATGATTATTGGAAAATTCAAGTTATCCAAAGCGGTGGTAAGAATGCTTCAGTGGTCTGGGACGATTGTCATTTTGACCTTACCTTAAAGAGTTTACTGCTCTCTGCTTTCTCTGCTTCAGGACAAAGATATACGAGCACCAGTCGAGTCATCGTTCACAAAAAGATCTACAATAAACTACTGAAAGATTTTCACAGCCTCTGTAAGAAGATACCGATTGGTTACGGTCTATCTTCCTCACCCCCGATTCCTCTAATGGGCCCTTTGGTCAGTGAACGTTTATTAGAGGACTATGTCCGTTATCAGGGCATTGCAGTCAGAGAGGGGTGCGAAGAAATCATGCGCGGAAAGCCCCTGGAGAGAAGTCCCAGGGGATACTACGTTTCCCCCTCGATTTACGCTATTTCCAAAGCAGATCCTAAAAGCGTTTATCAAAATTCTGAATTTTTTGGTCCTCAAGTCGCGTTTTATCCAGTCGCCGACTTAGATGAAGCAATTGAGATCACCAATCAAACTCAATTCGGCTTGGTCGCTTCTTTCTTTTCTTCCAGTGCAAAGCACTTCGAACACTTTGCCCAGGAAGCTAAAGTGGGACTCTGTCACTGGAATCTTCCCTCAACTCAAGTGAGCTATAAAATGCCTTTTGTCGGTTTACGAAAGAGTGGAAACATGCGTCCGATGGGTTCTTTTGCGGGCTCTCAGTGCACTTACCCAGTGAGCAGTCTGATTCTTCCCCCTGAGTCATCGGAGACTTTTAAATTCCCAGAAGCCCTCACAGGTTGGTTATGACAGACACCCCGACTCGAATTATGGCTCTCGATATTGGTTCAAAGCGTACCGGCGTAGCGCTCTCAGATGAGACACGCCTTTTTGCAAGTCCGCTCCTAACCATTGAAGAAACCCAAATCAAACCGTGGTTGATAAAAGTTCAAAAGCTTGTTGAAGAGCATGAAGTGTCAGAAGTGCTTGTGGGTCTCCCCCTCAATCAGTTTGGGGAAGAGGGAAAAGATGCTCTAAATATTCGACGATATATCGCGGCGTTACAAGAGGGCCTCAAGATCCCTGTGATAGAATGGGATGAACGCTTCACGACAGTACAAGCAGAGCGAACGCTGATCGATGCTGATCTCTCGAGGAAGAATAGAAAAAAAGTGATCGACCAGATAGCCGCCTGTATTATGCTTCAAGGTTACTTAGACAGTTTAAAGTTCAACCAAAATCTGGAAACACCCTCGTGGGACAACGACTAAACACAAATGGTTCTTTGAAATCAGCCTTAGCTGGAATGTCACTCGTAGGTGGATTGGCTTGTTTAGGACTGCTTCTTTTTCTTCTCAAAGGTAGCCCAGGGTCAGAAACAAAAGACGTACTCATCCCGAGGGGATTATCGCTAAAAGCAGTTTCCGAACTACTGACGAAAGAGGGGGTTATTCAACATCCCGTTGTCTTTCAAAATTTGCTTCGTTTTACTCGAGGAAATAAAAAAGTACGGGCGGGAGAATTTCGCTTACGTTTAGGGGCAAATTTATTAAACACGCTCAAAGTCCTGTACAGCTCGGAACCCATTACCCATTCTCTCACTGTTCCCGAAGGGTGGAATGTGAGACAGATTGGGGCTTTGATTCAGGAGAAGGGCCTGGGACGCTCGGATCGTTTTATACAATTAGCACTTTCCCCCCAAGCAGCAAAAAAGTATCAGCTCTCTACCCCCCACCTGGAGGGTTTTCTCTACCCCGACACTTATCTTTTTTCTCGAGTGGATGGCGAAGAAAAGATGTTGGAAACGATGGTGAATCGTTTCTTTCAAGAATACAACTCGCGATTTAAAAGCAGAATACCAGCTTCAGGAATGAGTTTGGAAAAAGTCGTTACTTTGGCTTCTATTGTCGAAAAGGAAACCGGAAAACCAGTGGAACGACCCATGATTGCCTCTGTTTTCTTTAATCGATTGAAAAAGGGAATGCGGCTGCAGAGTGATCCCACGACAATTTATGGAATTGAAAACTTTAATGGCAATCTCACCAAAGCAGATCTGCAACGTTGGACTCGTTATAACACTTACACAATCTCGGGGCTTCCTCCGGGACCCATTGCAAGTCCAGGAGGAGATGCGATTGAGGCAGTTCTAAAACCAGATTCTAGCGAATACCTTTACTTTGTTAGTGATAATAACGGATCACACCTTTTTACCAAAACCTATCAGGAACATTTGCGTTTAGTTCGTAATTATCAAATCAATCGCCGAAAAAACTAGGAGCTACAAATGAGTTCAGTCCAAGCCTCTCAATCCTCTAATGACTATTCCGTTCTCATGACTGAACTGGTTCTCCCCCAACACACCAATGCCTTAGGAGCCATCTTTGGGGGGGTAGTCATGGGGTGGGTGGATATTGCCGGGGCGATTGCAGCAATGAGATTTGCCAGACGTCCAGTCGTGACGGTTTCTATCGATTCTCTTCACTTTATTGTTCCTATCAGGACAGGAAATACGGTTTTAACTAAAGCCCGGGTGACTTGGGCGGGAACGACTTCTATTGAAGTAGAGATTTTAGTAGAAGCTGAGAACAGCATTACGGGGGTCACCAAAAAGGCCACGCATGCCTTTTTAACTTATGTAGCAATTGATGATAACGGAGACCCCACTCCCGTTCCTAAATTTGTCCCTAAAACACCCGAAGAACAAACACGGTACAATGAAGCCGCGGAGAGAAGAAAACACCGTCTCAAGTCTGGCAAAGTCTAATTTTGGATAATTTTTTTGATGTAAGCTACGATTTCAGCGAGTGTATTAGCGGAAGTGAAAACCTCTTTGACTCCAAGCTTTTTAAGGGCTTCGGCATCGGTCTCAGGAATGACCCCGCCCCCCAGCACTTGAATATCTTCTGCTTTTCTTTCTTTGAGCAATTGAAGAATTTCTGGAAACACTCTTTGGTGTGCGCCTGATAAAATACTCACGCAAATGACTTTGACATCTTCTTGAATAGCGGAATTTACGATCATTTGAGGCGTCTGATGAAGACCCGTGTAGATAACTTCCATTCCGGCATCCCGAAGCGCATGGGCCAAAACCTTAGCTCCTCGGTCATGCCCATCTAATCCTGGCTTTGCCACTAGAACCCGGATCATCAGTGCTCCGTTTGTCCTTGTTTCCACTTCTTTGGGAAAATACAGACGACTTGTTTTTTATTTTCAATAAACTGACGAATATGCTGGTTAATGGCAGCTAGGTTCTCTTCTGTCGCTGGTGCTGCTGCTAGTTCAAGAAACCGAACAGCAAACCGATAATTTTCAGCAACTATTTTCCTTGTAAAGCTTCTCCAAGGAAGGGCTGGATATTTGGTAATTCGCTGATCCGTTGCAGCTGTTAGCCATTCTTTTGCCCATTTCAGTTCAATTTTGGCTTCGTTTTTTAAAATTTCCTGAAACTCTTGAGGAATCCAATCACCACATACTTCTAAGAAATTTTGAAGCGTGAGCTGGTCCCAATCTCTCAAAACCCCAAACAAATAAAGAATTTCATCATCCTGTAAGGGCTCACTCGATTTTTGGAGAGCTAATAAAGCAGAAACATTTGCCGACCGAAGCGAACAAATCGCTGCTTCAATTTTATCCCAGTTTTCTAATGAAGCGTGAATTCCCACTAAAGGAGCTTGTGTTTTTTCGAGCTCAGAAACTTGCTGCTCGATTTCTGTCGTCCCGGTAATTTTATCTACATTTAACTCAGGCAATCCCTCAATAAACATAGACCCCCCTATTGGTTTTTCGTCCCTTCCACCCTGCTTCGACATATTTTCGAAGAAGGGGGGCCGGTCGATATTTTGTATCACCCAAATCTCGATGCAATACTTCCATTACAAAAAGACAGACATCCAAACCCACAAAATCGGCAAGCTCCAACGGCCCCATGGGAAAATTACAACCAAGCTTCATGGCGGTATCAATATCTTTTGCCGAGGCAAGTCCCTCTTGCAGAGCGAAGAAGGCTTCGTTGATCATGGGCATCAGGACGCGATTGACTGCAAAGCCCGGGGAATCTTTTGCTTCGATAAAAACCTTTCCCATTTTCTCTGCAACTTGTCTCACGACCTGGAAACACTTATCGCTCGTAGCAAGACCTCGAATTCCCTCAACCAAAGTCATCAACGGAACGGGATTCATAAAGTGCATGCCCGCAACTAACTCAGCTCTTTTCGTGTGGCTGGCGACTTCGGTGACTGAAATAGATGAAGTATTGGTTGCAATAACGACCCCAGGAGCAAGAATGCGATCCAATTCCGAAAATAATTTAAATTTAATCTCTCGATTTTCTGTAGCCGCCTCAATCACAAACTGACAGGGTTTTAGATCTGAGACTTGGGTGGTGGAGTTCAGCCGTTTTAAAATGGCTTCAGGGGTTTCTTTGAGCTTCCCCTTTTCAGAAAGCTTAGAAAGGCTTTTTGAAATGGTTTGAATCGCCTTATCAAGTTGTTCTTTGGAAATATCGTAAATGAGGACCTGGTAACCGGCAGTCGCCGCGACTTGAGCAATCCCGTTGCCCATGGTTCCTGAGCCAATTACCCCGATTTTTTCAATTTGAGCCACGATGTCTGACACGATGTAGCACCTCCACTTGGCTTAAGCCTAGTAAAGGTACCAATCCACGCGATAGCAGTCAAACAACCGGAGCCGGTAAAAACACTTTGGCCCCGTGGATTCTAATCATCCACAGGGCCAATCGTTAAGACTTACCCGTCAAACCCCGTCGATTAGCGACGGATAGAATGGGTTGGGATAAACGGAGCCGATGGTCCAAACGAGGTTCCTGAGTTACGAGGAACTGTTGGGATGGTTGAACCGTTGATGCCGTTATTCAACAGACCATTGTTTCCAAATCCGTTATTAGCCGTTCCGTTGCTGGTAGCGCTTTGTGAACGCTGACGTAAACTTGCTCGAATCTTACTAGCTGTATCACAACCTTCCATCAGAGGCTGGAGGGCAGGACCAATTTGAGCTTGAAGATTTCTTACAGAATCCATCACGCCCACTGCTTCAACCAGCATTTTGCTTGGGTTCTTGGTGCTGCGAACCGCTTTTAGCCGATTCGGTAAATCTGTATTAAAGAAGCCACCGATCGTCCCTTGAAGGTTAGTTGCGATATCAGGGCAAGAGGTTGTGTAATCGCCTCGGAAAAAGCCCATGCTATTGGCTCTTTGCTCTTGTGCTTGAGCATCGAGTGCGGCAACACGGCTTCCTACTCGGTTGATCAGGTTTCTTCGGGTATTGTCGATTTCTTGGAAAATACCGTCTGTTTCTTGAACGCAATTCTGTAACAATTGTGAAGTGGACTGTTGAGCCACCATCATCATTTGTTGTTGTTGTTGCTCAATCCCTCGAGCAAATTCGTCGCCTAATTGCTGAACTCGTTTATCGTTATCCCGAATCTGAAACAATTGCTCTGTGAAGGCTTGGAATTTTCCAACCAGATCGTTCTCAACTTGTTTGAGCTGAGCTTTTGCTTCTGGGTTCTTCTTTTTCAACTTAGCTAAACGAGCTTCAATCGAATCTAAACTGTCCAGCTTATCAAGTTCTTCAGGTTGAAGGCTCTGACCATCGAGCTCTTCGTTCTTGGCATTGAGTTCTTTTAAGTTTGAAATAAGATCTAAAATCTTTTTTCGCTCTAAATTCTTAGCTTCATCTGTTTTTTCTTCTAATAATGCCTGAGCCTTTTTTCTTAAGTAATCGACTTTATCAGTACCAAAGGTCTGGGCGATTTGAAGTAAAGGACTGAAATCGACCCCGTTTTGACAGGAGTTTGCTAAAGAACTCACATCGAAATCGGCAGGGTTGATGAAAGCACTTGAAGAAGAGAGCTGGCTCGCTAGCCCTTGAGCTTCATCTAACTTCACCGTGCGATCGGTAATAGCTTTCTTAACAAAGGCATCCATGGCAGGTCCCATCGCATGCGCTTTTTTCAACTTCTTATTCCAGTTCTGAAGTTTCAGCTCTTCTTGAAAAAGTTCTTTCTTAGCTCCGGTCAGAACTTCATCTCCGATTTGAGTAAGCTCAGAGCTCGCGGCAGCATTCAAGCTGTCAGCGGTATTGGCCGGGTTGCCGCCTTTCAGGGCGACATCAACCTTAGAAAGGTCTTTCTTGAAACCGGCATTATATTCATCGTAGCTCTCAGCGTGGCTGATTCCAGAAAGAATCACTCCAGCACTCAGTGCTACTGCAAAAACTGATTTACGAACCGCTAGCTTTTTCATCAGACAACTCCGCGAAAACAACATTCCACTCTCAAAAAACTGAAAGACACCAGAGACAGCTCTCAACCCAGAGAGCGGCTCAGGGGCAGAATGTGCAAGCACTTTGCCAAGACATCCGGAAATATTTCTCGGCTGGTGTTACGCAGGAAAATCGGGGACTGTGCCGAAACACGCTTGGTAGCAAATGGGCTTCACCTGGCATTTCAATAGGTTACAAAGTGTAGAACATTTTTATAGAGTGAAGAGCTTTTAGACAGGGGGGTTCGGGACCATTATTTGGTAGCGAATGGCCTAAGATTAATACACTAAATATTATCGCAGTAAGACACGCAATTCTGTCCTGCAGAACGTTGGCTCGTCGTATTGGGGATAATGTCCCCGTATAAACTGCTGTAGCAATTTATTTGAGTTGAGTAGCCACAAAGCATCATATCTGGATTGTACCCAGGCTCGGATGGCGCCTCACAAGCAAGTAACCTTTGATAGCCTGAGGGACAGCTCGAATCAAAAGCTCTTGGCGCAGAGACTTTCAAATACGTATCATAGACTTTCATATAGAGGTTTCCACCGGTATCAGGCCAATTTGGAGATGGGGGTGCTAAAGGAGTGCTGGTGGTGTAGCTGACATCGCAGTCCCCTGAAGATTCTGTTCCCCCCACGGAACTAACTGAAACTGTGTATTTATAGCCTGCCGTCGAGCACACTCCGATCACACTGATCGATTGCCCACCACTTCCATCACTAGAACACCAGGTCATGTCAACTCTCCACGAAGCACTCTCGTAACCCTCAAACGAAAGAGAATTTCCGATACTCCCAATTTCGCTCCCACCACAATTACAGGAGGCTCGACCATGATCAGCGTTGTATTTAGCGAGATCGAAACTAACACTCAGGCTTGATGCCCCATTAATGTAGGTGCTGCAATCAGGGCCAGAGCTCCCCATATTACTACCACCGCCCATGTTGTTACTGCCCACGGTTATGCTCTGAGAAACGGTACTGTAGCCACTTGTTCCCGCGCTGTTCTTTGCTTTCACTCGGAAAACGTAAGAGGTGCCATTATTGGATAAACCAGTCACGGTTGTACTTGTACTAGAGGAAACTACGTCATCGAATGTGGTCCAAGACTGGCCCCCATCTGAAGAGTACTGCACTATATAATCGGTGATGCTACTGGTATTCTTCTGGGGAGCCACCCAAGTCACATCAACTTGCCCATCCCCCGGCGTTCCACTTAATACCTGATCCCTTTGACTGTGCTTTTAAAGAGGTTCAAACGGCCAAAGGAAATCGTTAAGCTGCGGAATAGAGGGGCCGTTTGACAT
>Ga0214923_10000789_pt1 | contig 46918 bp, 54 predicted proteins | sample LL1510_MetaG_FD_177993 | JGI IMG/M metagenome (GOLD analysis project Ga0214923, IMG submission 177993) | Freshwater microbial communities from Lake Lanier, Atlanta, Georgia, United States - LL-1510 | ecosystem: Environmental > Aquatic > Freshwater > Lake | place: USA: Georgia | collected... | reverse complement strand
AAATGAAACAACGTTTTAAATATATTCATGGTATTACTGACCATCCAAGCAACATCATTGTTGAGCATGCAAGACGCTGAGCAACAAAGACTTATACCTATGACAAACGAGGAATATCAGCGTCGCGCAAATTTCTTTGCAGGTGACGAGACGGATTTTTACGTACAAAACGCTAGGGACCACTGGCTACAGCAAATAGAACAGCAGAATAAAGAACATCAAGAATTCAGCACTAGAGCAAAAGATCTAGACAGACTGTATCAGAATTATTGCGAAACTACAGCATCTGTAGCAAAAAAAATAGAAGAATTGAATGAAGAAATTGAAGCCATACTAGCAGCACCAACTCATACTCAATTAACATCAACTCAAGCTGAATTAGCATCAACTCAGACTCAATTAGCATCAACTCAGCGTAGATTAAAGTGGGCAATAGTTGCTATGGTAAGAGCATTTGCAGCAAACGGACCTCAAGCACGTGAGACTGCAAACAACCTATGGAAGCAATGGTAACGGTACTGGATTGCTGGATTAACAAAATTTACTACATAGGCACCAAAAAAATAACAATTTAGCTTTTAAGAATTTAAAAAGAAAAAAGAGCCTGTATCACAACAGGCTCTTTTTTCTTTTGAGAACTATCACAACTACAATTACCAAATCACGTTACACCCAAAACCGGAATCTACATGCAGCTAAAGTCCTTACCATTACTACAGAGCGTAGATATTGGTGGGCAAAATAGCTACAGTAACAAACATTTGTACAAGCTTCCCTCTAGTACGTAATCCGCTTACTGAATATGTTGTTTTTCCTGCTTTAAAAGCTCTACAAGAACTGCCAACTACTCAACCGATAGCTCTCAAGACAAACCCATACAAAAACCCATGGGCAAATGGTATATAATTAATCTAAAAGCTCAGCTTTCATCGCAAAAAAAGGCTTCTAGGATTGCTTTTTTCGCGGAAAAGTATATTGTTTTAACAGAGACTTATATAACTATCAGAACAATAAAAAAGATTTTAACCCACTAAACAAATGGAGTCAAAATGAAACCAAACGTTTTAAATATATTCATGGTATTACTGACCATCCAAGCAACATCATTGTTGAGCATGGAAAACGGACAACAACCAAGAGGTGCCAAACAATTGCATCGTGCGCTACTAAATCGAGAAATCGATCTTTTGCAGCAACAATTCCAACAAAGACATGTACCTGTAATCATAGTCAACGAAGAAGGTATTAGAAACGATCATGCTCCTCACCTAAATAGCGCAATACATAACTACACGCGTGCTCTCGTGCAAGGCGCTACAGACCCCTTGGTACAGCAGATAGCACAGCTGACTAGAGAACGTGCTGCCAGCGTACAAGAACTTCAACAAGCCGCTATGGAGATAAATAGACTTAAAGATTTACCAGCGAACATACAACCACTAAATAACCCGGCAGCTGAAAACGAAGCTTTACGCGTACATATCGCAAATCAAACTGAGACTTTACAACAACGAGAGACAGATTTACATGCAACTCAGACTCAATTAACATCAACTCAAGCTGAATTAGCATCAACTCAGACTCAATTAACATCAACTCAAGCTGAATTAGCATCAACTCAGACTCAATTAACATCAACTCAGCGTAGATTCAAGTGGGCAAAGTTTGCTGCGGTAATAGCATTTGCAGCAAACGTACCTCAAGTACGTGAGACTGCTAACAACCTCTGGATTGCTGGATTAACAAAAGTTGCTACATGGGCACCAAAAAAATAACAATTTAGCTTTTAAGAATTTAAAAGGAAGAAAGAGCCTGTATCACAACAGGCTTTTTCTTCTTTGGATAACGACAAAAAACATCTTGAAAATGACTCTTTACTACACAACCGGAACCTCATATGCATCAACATTACTTCATGTTTCTACTGCTGCTTACAGCACAAACAACAACAATCATTACATCCGAACCTCACCCAACTCAAAAAACTTTTGTTTCAAAAGCACAGCAAACTGATCCTCCTGAAGTAGAAACTGATCGTCGAACAGCACGTGTTGAATTCAGACTTCCTACGGCCTCAGCCGATCAACCCCTACAACTCCAGCACGCCAACAAACCATCTCACACTAAAACAGAATCATTCGCTGCACCACTTAGCCCAGACAACGAGAAAGCGTTGCTCATGCGCGAAAATAAACGTTTAAAAGTCTTAGTTAAAACTCTGCAACAAAGACTTGCGGTCCAATCTGGTTTATAACATACTGAAAAACAATAAAAACATTTTAGCCTACCGAGAATATTTTATGACAATCCACAAAAACTCTTTATTGCTATTACTACTTACAGTATCAACAACTATAATTTTTACATCTCAAGATCACCTATCTCGCATGGAAAGCGCAGTTCTTACCGCTCGAAAAATAGCATTGAGCACTGCAAGAGCAGAACTATGCAATGTACTAAATAAATACTTAGAGGAACTGCAAAATGCCCTGCTTATCACAGAACCATCAGCACAGCTGAATGCTTACCGCCAGAATATTGACACAGCTCAAACAGCAACAGAATTACGCGAAGCCATAGAAACAATAACCGAAGATCATGAATTACAACAATTAGAAGAATGCTTATCTTGCAAACAAACAATACAACAAACAAAGCAAACCACTAACTTCTCTGCTCTTCTGTGTAGAATGCACACCTTACTAGAACCTTTGGCTCGACAAGAAGAGAATAAAGCTTTTTACAAACACGCACATAACTATCAAGTAGCAACACAAAATAAAGCCCTCCTATTACTAGCAGAAGCAAGTAGCCAAAAAAGCCATTCAACGGATTATATAGAAGCATTACAGCAGTTAGCTGAGTTAGATTTTGATGAAGCATGTCGTCAATGTTGCAACCACCTTGAAACACAACAAGTACTACTAAAAAACGAAGCTCAAAATAGAAAAGATCTCGAGCGAAATCTCTTGCACAACCTTAAAGCCAAGCAAACACTAGGACTCACTACCCGACCACCACTACAATAAAAATGAATTAATTTGATCACATAAATAAGGGCCTGGTGTTTTAACCAGGCCCTTATTTATGTGATCAAGCTCAAACCTATTTATATTTTCGCACACAAACCTTACGCACAGAACAAAACATTGCCTTTTGGTGCAAAAAATATATCATACCAAACATTGGTCATATTTTTATTACCAGCAAAATCACTATGCAGCACAATCTCATAATCCTATTATTAATGCTTATCGCGATACCAACAACAATACAGCCTATGCTATCTCAAAATCTAGCGACGACATCAACCCATGTACTCGATAATTTGCCACCAGATCTAAATACTGATAATGCGCCCGATGCGCAAGCAAATCTTTCAATACCCACAGCCCCTGCTGCAACAGTATCAGATGTTAATCTTGCCCAGTTACTCGTTGCGCGTAAACTAAACCCAAAAATTCAGCAACGATGTCAGCATATGAGCGCAACGCGCTAGAATTCTCACATCAAAAAAATAATTCAATAAAAAAAGCCCCTCAAATTGAGGGGCTTTTTTTATACTAAATCAATCAAATTTTAATGATTATCATTATTTGAATTATTGTTGTTGCTATGATAATTACCATTACCGTTACCATTGCTTCCATTTGAAGCAGCGGCACCAGCACCTGATTTTTTCAAGCTTTCAAACAGCTCATCGTTTGTTTTATACTGTTTCATCTTGTTGATGATGAACTCCATACCTTCAACCACGTTCATTGTTGATAGCAAGCGATGTAAAATCCATGCTTGATTCAACTCATCTTCAGATAAGAGTAAATCATCACGACGAGTGCTTGACGACAAGATATCAAACGCAGGGAATGTACGACGATTTGATAATTTACGAGTTAGATGAAGTTCCATGTTACCGGTACCTTTAAACTCTTCGTAAATAACTTCGTCCATACGTGAACCAGTTTCAACCATTGCAGATGCAATAATTGTCAGCGATCCAGCCTCTTCTGTTTTACGCGCAGCACCAAAGAAACGCTTTGGACGCTGGAGTGCATGAGCATCAATACCACCGGTTAACACTTTACCAGAAGTAGGAGCTGTCGTGTTGTATGCACGCGCTAAACGAGTAAGAGAGTCAAGTAAAATAACAACATCTTTGCCGTATTCAACAAGGCGCTTTGCTTTTTCAAGAACAATTTCTGCTACTTGAACGTGACGCTCTGCTGATTCGTCAAATGTTGAGCTAATAATTTCAACGTTGATACCTTTGATTGTACGCTTCATATCTGAAACCTCTTCAGGTCGCTCATCTATCAAAAGCACAATCATGTGAACATCTTTGTAGTTGCACAGTAAACTTAATGCCAACTCCTTGAGGAGCATCGTTTTACCAACTTTTGGTGGAGCAACGATAAGACCACGTTGACCTTTACCAATTGGGGTAAAAACATCCATAATTCGCGTTGCAATGTAGTTAGAGTTTGTTTCCAGCTTAAAGCGTTGATCAGGATGCAAAGGCGTTAAGCGATCGAAATTTAAACGAGTTGATGTTTCTTCTGGTGCACGATCGTTAACGGTATCAAGAGTTTGTAAAGCAAAATATTTTTCGCCTTCTTTTGGCTTACGAATACTGCCGTAAATTTTATCACCAGTACGTAAATTGTATTTTCTAATAAATGATGGAGAAACGTACACATCATCTGGTCCTGAAATATAGTCATATTCCATAAACCGTAAGAATCCAAATCCATCAGGTAATTTTTCTAAAATACCTGCTACGAAAATTTCTACTTCAGGTTTTTCTTGGTATTCCAAAATCGTTCTCATCAGAACATCTTTTGAAAGAAGACTCGAACCGATAATGCCTAATCGTTTAGCAAAAAACATTAATTCCGTATTTTGCATCTCTGCAAGATCAGCAGCTGTCATCATACGTACCACATTAGCTTGACGCTTTTGTTGATGATGTCCCTGAGGCGATTGTTGTTGATTGCGATGCATTTTATTAGCATCAGTACTTTGAGTACGACCACCACGGTGAGTACGATATTCTTGCTTATTCATATTATTGTTAGAATGATCAGAAGATTCACGAGTCTGTGCTGCTCTTGGAGTAACCGCTTTTGGCGTTACCGCAACATCAGCGACTGACTCTTTAGACGGTTCACTTGAAATTGTTGCAGGAGCAGAATCGGAATTTATAGTTTCTTGAACCACTTGTTCTTTAGATGCAGACTTTGAACTTTTAGAAGATGTAGCAGCAGACTGCTTAGAGACTGTTTCTGTTTTTGTTGGCGCTTGCTCAGATGATGTTACATCTTTTTCTTGTTCTTGAACTGCTGTCTCTTTTGTTTTTTGCAAACGATTCTCCATATACTTTTAAATACTGTTTGTAATTTGATGATGTTTATAATCGAATTGTAAAGGGGGTAGTAGAACTACCCCGCAATATCTTTTACTTATTTTCTTTTACAAAGAACATCATGATCGGACTTGCTATATAAATAGAAGAGAATGTTCCGAAAATGATTCCCAATAAAATGACCAATGAAAAATCTCTGATCGTGTCACCACCAAAGATAAACATTGACATAACTACAAGCGATGTTGCAAAGCTTGTTAAAATGGTGCGGCGAAGACGCTCATTAACACTGATATTTACAATGTCATACAACGACTGCCCTTTTAATTTTTTCATGTTATAACGAATACGAGAGAACACGATAATCGTATCGTTAATCGAGTATCCTAAAACTGCCATAATCGCACCGATAAAATCGATCGATATTTCTTTATCAAGCAAAATAAAACAAGCTAGAACAATTAAAGCATCATGCGCTAACGCAAGCACCGCTCCAATTGCAAAAGCTGGTCTAAAGCTGATCGATAAATAAAGCGTAAGTAAAAACAATGCCAAAAGAATTGCTTTTAACCAAACAGACCACAGATTATCACTGATCGTACGACTAATACTGTTCACTTGTAAAACAACACCAGGATTATTTTCTGAAGCAGTATTGATAGCTTCTATCAATTTCTTATCAAGACCATCTACTTTATCTGGCGTTTGCTGTACCCGCACAATTAACTCTGGTGATCCAATCACCGAGTATACTGTCCCTTGCCATCCATCATGAATTGCTTTTTTCACAGCTTCTGTGTCCACAGGCTGCTCGAAACGAACACGAAGTTCTGTTCCACCTGCAAAATCAACGCTGTACCTAAACCCACCCTTAACGATATATGCTGCAATTCCTGCACCAATGATCACTAAAGTAAATAAAACACTCGGAACACTATATTTCAGAAAATTGTACTTGTACATAATACTCTCTTTTCGCTTTTTACTTGACGAGAATCATGGTTATTATGATAAAACAATGATCAAATCGAAGATAAATTACAACTGTGTAACAATTGAAACATACTGACGATTTTTATAACCACGATGGAACTTAACATACCCTGCTGTTAAAGCAAATAAGGTATCGTCTCCGCCCTTACCAACTTGAACTCCTGGATGATATTTTGTGCCGCGTTGACGGATAATGATTTCACCGCCGGTTACCTTTTGGCCTTCGTATAGTTTGACCCCAAGTCGTTTACTTATACTATCCCGGCCATTCGAGGTGGAACCGCCGGATTTACTGGTTGCCATACGTATTTCCTTAGAATTTTTTGTGTATACTTTAGACTTAGCTTAAAAACTGGTTAAAAAACCAAGAATTTTAAAGCTTTTTTAACAGTAACAGTGTGCACTGGTTCAGCAAAAAAGTCAACAACGAACTATCTCTATTTATTGATCAAATAGCTTAATTAGAACCAGCGCCACCAGAAGCCTTATAGGACAATATTCCCGTTTTATTCTGTAGGAGCTGGAAATCATCAAATGCAAAGTATACTCTCTTGCTAATTTGAAGATCTGAAGGACCATTTTTAAAAGAGCAAGCCTTGATATCGTCACCCTTCTGCTGAGGGATCTTTAAAACCCTTGCCACCTCCAGACTGAAGTCATAATCAGTCAGTCCCGCGGCCTTTTCAAACTGTGGCATAAAACGCTCTACATCGATAGTAATCGACTCGCCACGAGTAACAATAGGCTCTTGACCTATAAATTCACGCGTTTTTCTATCGATTAAACGCCAACGAATAATCACTTTATGCTTGGTATTGTTAATGAATTTTTTAGACATAGCAGATATGTCATCATTAGTAACGTGAAAATGCACAAATTGAGTGCTCGTATTTCGACTCAATGCTGGTACACAGTAGGCAAGTAGCAATATTGCAATCTTTTTACTCAGCATTTCAACGCTCCTTTTTAATTACTTTGTAACATCGCGCCATGTAATGCCGGTGCGTATTGAAACCTCTAAAGGTATATCCCACGCAACTACGGACACTAAACAATCTGACAGAAGTTGCATTGTTTGCTCAACTTCATCACTCGGACAGGTTACCAATAATTCATCATGTATTTGCAATAAAATCTTCGCTTCTAATTTCTTATCCGCTACAGCTTTATAAAACTTGATCATACCCATCTTGGTAATCTCTGCTGCCGTGCCTTGAGCTGGAGTGTTGATTGCTATTCTGCGCGCCAGATCAAAAAGTGTTCGATTACGTTCATAAATACCCGGCAAATAACGACGTCGACCGTACAAGGTTTCGGTATATCCCTTTTGCTTCACATCCTCGACCACGCGATCCATCCAACGTTGCACGCCAGGATATTGCTCAAAATAAAGTTCAATATATTTTTTTGCTTCACTGTATGAAATATGTAAATCACGCGAAAGACCATATGCCGTTAGTCCATACAAAATACTAAAGTTCAATCGCTTACCAATGCTTCGTTGTTGTCCCGTCACCTGCTCAAGCGATACTCCAAATATTTGTGATGCTGTTTGTATGTGAATATCTTTGCCCGATAAAAATGCTTGTATCAAATTACTGTCACCTGACAACTGAGCCAAAATACGCAGTTCAATTTGCGAATAATCAGCCGAAATAAAGGTCCACCCGTTTTTGGATTTAAACGCAGCACGCACATCAAGTTCTTGACCATCACCACAGGACAAAACATCTTTGGGTATATTTTGCAAATTTGGATTTGAGCTAGAAACACGGCCCGTAGCTACTATGGTTTGATTCCACGATGTATGAATTCTGCCAGTTGCCGGATTGATATATGATGGCAATGCATCAATATAGGTACTTTTTAATTTATAAAGTTCACGATACATCAGCAGCATTTTTGGTATTTCATGCTGAAGGGCAAGAATTGCAAGCACCTCTGCGTCAGTCGAATATTGTTCACTTTTTGCATTTTTCTTTTGCGGAGTCAGTTGCAACGTTTCAAACAACAGTTTTCGAATTTGCTTAGGAGAATTTAAATTAATTTCTTCTCCGGCACTTTGATGAATCTGTTTTTCAATGTGACTTAACACAATATCAACTTGAACAGTTAACTTTTGCAGTACCTGTCCGTCACAATAAATACCTTCTTTTTGCATCGCGACTAAAATATCGTTCACTGGAAGTTCAATATCATACAACAGTTTTTTCATGCCTTGCTGCTCTATTTCTTGCTCAAAAATAGGAGCTAATTGTAATGTTTGATGCGCATCAGCCGCTGCATAATTAGTTGCAAACTCTAATGGTACTTGGGCAAAATTTGCAGCATTGTGTGCTTTAACTACCTCTTTGTACGACAACATCGATTCATGCAAAATCGTTTCAGACAAATCCTTTAGTCCGTTTTTTTCCCACTCTTTAGTTACTAAACTGGCAGCAATCATGGTATCAAACACCGTTCCTGTAACGGTAAATCCTGCTTGCGATAAAATCAACTGATCATATTTTGCATTGTGCATATATTTTACAATATTGTTATTTTGCAAGATCGGTTGAAGATATTTTTGTACCAGATCCTTGGAAAGCTGAACTCCTTGGCTATGAGCAATAGGAATATAAAAAGCTTGCCCCTTTGCATACGCAATAGAAATCCCAATCAAGTTAGCTTGCATAGGATCCAAACCGTCCGTTTCTGTATCCAAAGCAAATGATGATGCGCCTTGCAAAGCAACAGACAAGCTTTCTAACTGCTGCTCAGTGGTAACAGAAACAAAGTTATATTTTTCATGCAGTTGCTGATGCTTTGTCGCCTCTGGATCAAAAGGTAATGCTAACTGACTATATTTCGACTTAATTTCTTTTACTAAACTTTTAAATTCTAATTTTTCTAATAACGGAACAGCCAAAGCCCAATTTTGCGCTTCAAATTTCAATTCCGATATTTTCAATGGCACATCAACAACCCGAAGTAAAAATAGATCATAACTTAAATAGGCATTATCTTTAGAATCAAGGAGTAGTTTACGCGTACGTTCTTTTGGTATGGTATCAAGCTGGCTGTACATATCATCTAAGTTTTTAAACTGTTTAACCAACTCAACTGCCGTTTTTTCACCCACTCCTTTTACACCTGGAATATTATCAGAACTATCACCTAGCAATGCAAAATAAAATGGAATTTTTGAAATCTCAAAACCATAACGCTGCTGACACGAATCAACGTCGATCATTTTATCTAAAAAAGGATCATAAATTACAATGCGATCGCGCAACGCTTGGCGCATATCTTTATCTGATGATACAATCACCGCATCATATCCATCAGTTGCACACAGCATGGCAAACGAATACATCAAATCATCCGCTTCTGTTCCAACAACACTCAGTTGCGCAACTCCAATAAGACTTGCAAGCTCTTGAATCAACTCTTTTTGCGTAAAAAGATCGGTAGGAGCTGCTTGACGAGTAGCTTTATATTCAGAAAAAATATCATGACGATGCGTTTTACCTTTGCTATCCCAAACAATGACAACATGATCTATTTCAAAGGTATCAATCAATTTTTTAAGCATTCTGCAAAAACCATACACAGCCTGAACCATGGTCCCCTGGCTCGTATGAAGTGGTTTCATTGCATAATATGCTCGATACAAAAACGATGAACCATCCAGAATAAATACTGATTTTTTTGAAATTTTATGTGTCATGGTTGCAGGACCTTTTATTTTTGATAAATATGCAAGTTAGCATAAAGAGGTAATATCTTTTGACAAGTTTTCATACTATTTTGTTGCTATGTATTAGGCTATATATTACCCTTTTCGCCAGATAGTTATTAGCAATATTTCAACAATGAAAATTTATGAAACTCATTATAATTTTAATATTAACAACGAGCGCTATCATACTCACACCCAGCGACGATCGCTTTGCAATTGACCTGCAGACCTTAAATCACATAGCAACGCTATCCAGCATGGATTGCAAATGCATCATTCGTCAGGGAATTTTACAAGTAAAAGTAGCAAGTTCTGGACAACACATACCGATATTGGTATCTACGGGCAATACCATGCAAGAACATCATACCGTTAATCTTCCCCAACAGAATGCATGTATCAGATTCCATTCCGAAACAATTACCATAAACCGTCAGCCAACAACAATCTGTTGCTTTAACTTTAATGCCCCAGGCTCTCACAACCCAAAACTTATTTCTGCTCTTTTACTGCAAAAAAACACCAATGGCGTAACACAAGTTGAACTTTTAACAACTACGTCACACCTCTCCAGTCGAATTAAAAACCATCTAAGAGGTCTAGGCATAGAACTGTCCCAAAATATAATTTACAGTGAACCAGAATAGTTTGCGCGTACTATAAAAAATAAATATTATTGCCTTTAAATAATTAAAAAAAATGGCCACCAATATTTTCAGTGACCATTTCTTTAAATTTATAATGGTTCATAACTACGTAGTCATCTCAATCATATTTGAATCAATCAATTTTCAAGATTACTATCTCGACGTTATATCACGATCCTTTTGTGCATAATACTTCTAAAAGAAATTTTTTACGCGTTATTTTAATTAAATATCCACTTAGCAAAAATTGCTATTACCGCCCATCTATCAACTTAGCAAAATTACTATCCCTGCCCATGCGACGATTTATATCTGCTTGATGTTCATTTTGCAAACGGCGCTTTTGTTGACTCAGCTGATAACTATGCTCTCTCATGTTTGTCTCTAATTTTTCATCATAAACACGTTGTTGATCATTTTGGAGTGGCTTATAATAATATTTATCCATAACATAATTAGTCACGCCAGTCCCAACAACAGCCCCTTTGACCCACCCTCTATTGTTCGCGACTCTAACGTTCTGTGTAGTATGCTTATCATGATCATCTTCCAACTTTGTCAGCTTTTGTTTATTCAAAGCTCTCTCTTGCTCCTGCCGTACTTTATGTTGATACTGTAATTCCTCGTTTTTTGCTCGTAACCGCTCAATCTCTTTTGCTTTATCAATATTTTCTGCCACCTTATCATCATAACGCTGCTTTTGAACACGACTTTCTGGCTTTACTACACGTTCTTCATAATATTTATTAAGACGCAAAGACGTTTTTAATAAACTCAACGCCTTCTCTTGCTCAGCACTTAAAGGATCATTTACATTATCATGAAGCCATGCATCTACACGCTCTTCGGATAAACTTTCTATATAAGGTATTTTTAATATTTCTAAAGCTTTACTACGAGACATGCTAGCCATATCATCAAAAACATCTTTTGAATCCACAGCTCCAAACGATCCTTCATCCCTTGTTAACTTTGATTTATCATCGTTCTGCCTAACTACCACATCTGATAGATAGTTTAAAGCTCGATTTGCAACGACCCAAGTTTTTAAATTATCTATTTTCGCAGCCGTATCGACATCGCCATATAAAGCACGCATATCCTGAATATAGACAGGACTACCAAAATAATCTTGGCTATCAGTATCTAAATAACGATGCAGCCTTTCAGCTCCAGTAGAAGCTTGATAGTCTAACAACTTCCCCTCGATCCATCGCTGATTGTATTTAGAGTTATTTCCAGGATAATAAGGCATACTCTCATCAATATCTAATGACTCATTCGCTCTTCGCGGAACAGCTGTAAAAAGCTTGTTCCCATACCGTTCCTGATATACCTGCGTTTTTGACAAACTTTTTGCTATTGCGCGTTTAGGCGAAGTTGAGACTAAGTTACTGGATAAAGTTTTTGCAATAACATGCTGTGACGAAGTAACCACAATATGCGATATACCTACGAGCACCATTCCTAAAATAATTTTTCTCAAAAGACCCCCCTCTCATACAACAACAATATCTTTATTATTAATATGACAGAAGCAAAACACAAAAATAAACAGTCTCTTAAGGTTTTTTATCAACATAACTATTAAATCAAAACAAATGGACCACTCGCATTAACAAATCAACTAACTACAAACAATACATATCACTTTCAACACGAACAAACTCCTGTCGGAGCAACTGTTGCAATACATGCTCTATGTTCTGCTGATTATGAGGAATCTCTAATTGTACCATTTCAAGCAACTGATCATGCGATAGACGATATGTTTTGGTCAAAATCCGAATAATCGAACCTCGAACTTCACGCCTTGATCCAATAAATTTTAATTGTCGAGCGTAATGCTTACTTGCGCTATTGTTTGCTTTTAATGTTTTTTTAAGATGCACACCATAATCCATCAAGGCATAATACCAATTGCGAGCATCAAGCGGATCAACGGTTTGCGCTACCAATGATAAAATCTGCTGGTCATGCACATCGGTTACTCCTGTAAAAAATTCATGCAAAAAAACCGTGCGAATATTAGTTTCAATAAAAGTTACAGGCATATTAAAAGCAAAAGCACAGATCGATCCCGCAGTATTAGGACCAATACCCGGTAGAAGTTGTAATAATTTTGGATCACGCGGCAACTGACCCGCAAAATCACGAACAATCATCGATGCAGCTTTTTGCAACGCTAGTCCCCGCCGATTATAACCAAGACCCTGCCAAGCAACTAATATTTCATGGTTCGATGCTGATGCTACCGACTCAAACGATGGGAATTTTTGTAACCATTGCTGAAATTTAATCGTTACACGCGCGGTCTGAGTCTGCTGCAGCATAACCTCAGAAATAAACACGTTATAATCAGAAATTGTTTCTCGCCACAAAAAATGACGTTTATTTGCAGTGTAAAATGCATATATTTTTGTGCGAAAATTTAAAACTTGCTCCGGCGTCAAAATCAAATTAGGCTGCACTATCCAACTCTACCACAAATGGTTTAATAATTGAGCGCTCACGAAATGGAAAAGTCAGGGCACCAACAATTTGATATTCATCACGACCTTTACCCAGAATAGCTAAAATACTATCCTGCTTGGTCAATTCATATCCAAGCTCAATAGCCTTGACCCTGTTGAGTTCTTTATGAAATTCAAAAGGCATAGTTGGCACAAATCCAGCTTCTACATCACGAGCAATCAGCACTGGATTTTCATCACGAGGATTATCAGATGTTAAAATAACCACATCACAATGTTTCTGCGCAATAGCTCCCATCAGAGGACGCTTTTGCGTATCACGGTTACCAGCAGCTCCAAACACGACAATTAAATGAGGAGTCATTGCTCGAAGTGTTGACAACACGGCTTCAAACGAAGATGGGTTATGTGCATAATCGATGAAACATCGTGCACCATTTTTTAAATGATACTGCTCCATGCGACCAGGTACATACGGTAAATCTTTAAGTGCAAATTTCAAAAGCGACAAATCAATATTTAAAGCATGCATCATACCCAAAACACCTAATAAGTTATAAACATTAAAGGTGCCAAGCAATCGTAAAAATATATCATACAACTGTCCGTTGATTCTAACGTGCACCATAGTGCTATGTTTTTCCAGGTGCGTACATCCATGTAACGTCGCTTTCTTTTCTAAAAGCGAAAAGGAAGAACATGATGGATTTTGCTCTAACAAATGAGCGCCATGTTTATCATCCATATTAATAAACATATTTTCTGCTTTTTTTATTTTTGCAACCAAGAGCGTTTTTGCATAAAAATACTCTTGTAAATTTGCATAAAATTCTAAATGCTCATGAGAAAAGTTCGTAAATACACCTGCATCAAATTCAATTCCCTCAACACGCTGCAATGTTAATGCTTGAGCAGAAACTTCCATGATCACATATTCAACATCCCGGAGCACACACTCTGCCAGAAACATTTGCAACTGATCGGGCAGTGGCGTCGTAAGTGGCATTTGTACCAGAGATGCTCCAATTCTTTTTTCTACGGTACTAATTAAAGCTGCTTTTTTGCCAATGGCTTGCAACATATGGTAGGCCATGTATGACGTTGATGTTTTACCTTTAGTACCCGTCACTGCTGCGATTTTTAATTTATGAGCAGGATAACCCAAAGCTCGTGCTGAAAGTTCTGAAAGCGCTTTTCTACAACAAAAAACACGCTCAACTTTTGCACCATGACCATCGATGAGCTCTTGTAGCTCAGAGGAAATAATAGTTCCCTCTTGCACAACTAAGGTTTTTGCTCCTTTTTGCAAAGCAAGCGGAATATAATCTAATCCATTTTGTTTACTACCAGCAATGACTACAAACGTAGACCCTTGCCCTACAAAATCTGTATGACCTGTAACTGGATAAATAGTCGATAAAGAAATCGTGTCTGAATTATACATTGTCTTTTTGTTTTCTTTGATATGCAGATAAACCATCTTTAATTTTTGATGCAAAATAGAGAAGACCAATCGTATTAACCAAGAATAAACTTCCTGTCACAAGACTGTTGATAACCCATACAATACGCGCATTCATCATAGTGCCATACCATGCTGATATAGCATAAAATATAATGAATACCACGGGCCATCTGCCACCTGTTAAAAATTCCCAACATACTTTTGCATTGTAGGCATATGCCACCACAACACTTGTTGCAAACATCATCACTAAAACACTAACGATCCAACCAGCAGCTGCACCAAATACTGTTTCGTATGCTGATATCAAAAGAGCAGAGCTTGTTTCACCAGAGTTCCAAACGCCACTCGATAAAACACAAAGCGCGACCAGGAAACAAATAAGATGCGTATTAATATACACACTCAACATTGACATAATCCCGCTTTTAACTGGATCTTGTCCCTTAGTTGTACCAAATGCAACAGCTGCAGTACCAAGACCCGCTTCGCTTGCATTAATTCCTTGTTGAAAACCAAGTGCAATTGTTTTTTGCAACGCAAAAGCAAGCGTACCACCCAAAACAGCTTGTGGCTGAAATGCAAGTGTTACCATCAAGTACAGTGCATGAGGAATAGCGGTTGCATGATAAAGCAAAACAATAATAGCTGAAATTAAAAATCCATACACTTTAATTGGTACCAATTTATCCAAAAGCTTAACGATACGAGATGCCCCGCCAAGCAAGATATAACCAACAAAAACAAAAACAACACATGCTGTAATAGTTTGTGAAATACCCCATGCACGATACAGCGCTAAACCAACAGCATTACACTGAATTAAATTACCACCGGTCATCATGTATCCAAATCCGAATACACCAAATAAATATGACAAAACTCTACCGCCAGGCAGCAAGCTTAAATAATACATAGGTCCAGATTTTTCTGCTGTAGCAGATGAACTAAAATAAGTTGCTAAATAAACTTCAGCGAAACGAAGAGAAACTGAAAAAGTCGACATCACCAGTAACCAAAAAATTGAACCTGGACCACCAACAGCAATCGCCACAGGAATACCAGCTAAACTTCCATTTCCAATATTACCACCTAAGGTATTCATAAATGCTTGAAAAGGTGAAAGCGTTCCAGATTTCTCAACAACGTCTGAATTTGCTTGAGGAGCAAAAATCATGCGGACTGATTCTACAAAATAACGAAACTGTACAAAATTTAAATAGCATGTCATCAATACGCAGGTACCAAAGAAAAATAATAGAAATGGTAATCCCCAAAGAGCATCCGATATCGCCGATAGCAGTAATGAAATATCCATATATTTCCTTATTTATACACGTTTTGTTATAGTGATAAAAACATAAAAACAATCTAACATAAAATCAAAAAATATATAAGGAAAGCTGTATTCATGAAAATTTTAGCACTTGACCTGGGCGACGTATGGACAGGTACAGCTCTTACTGATCCGCTCAAAATAATTGCACGACCTCACAAAACAATTAAAACAGTCGACCTTATCACGTTCCTCAACGAACTGTTTGAAAAAGAAAAAATCGACACGATCGTAATTGGGTATCCACGGACCATGCGCGGCACCGAAAGTGAACAAACTAAAAAAGTTTTGGTTCAAAAAGAAGAAATCGAAAAACTGTTTTCAACAAAAAAAATCGTTTTATGGGATGAACGGTTATCCAGCAAGGGTGCTCGATCTATTCAAGGAAAAAAAGCTAAAACGGATAGCAATCAAGAACATTCTATTGCAGCAGCTCTTATCCTACAAACCTACCTACAATTTATTTGCTAACTCTTAAAACCTTGACTTTCGATTAGATTTAATTTTAACATAGGAGTTGTCATCTTTAAGGTGGAGAGAAAGAATGCAGTGTCGAAAATGTTCAGGGCTTATGATTCAACAGCTCTTTTTTGATCATTTCTTAAACTTTGAAGGTTGGAAATGTTTGAACTGTGGTAAAATAACTCTAAAAAAAGAGAAAGTTTTAGAGTATGATTACTTCGGCATATATTTACAACAACAAAAACCAAGAAAAAAATAGCATCCATGTCATACTATCTCATTGTGCAATATCCTTACGAAACTATTGAAATAGCTTTGTGCAACAATGGTTTCGTCGTATCATCTACGTCTTTTCATAAACATCAAGCTATTGGTCAAACCATACCGGCTATCGAGCAACTACTCAGCTCTGCAAGCGTAACGTTGCAAGATCTTTCATGTATCGGTGTGAATGTGGGCCCGAGTCCGTACAATACGCTGCGTGGCATCTTAACCATGATGAATGGCATCCACCGTGTTAATGGAACACCTCTGCTTGCACTCAACGCTTTAGACCTAATGAATATTGAATTCCAAGATATACCACATGTCGTTATCTTGACAGCTTTCGAAAATCATGTCTTTTTTAGTATTTGGACTAAAAATCTAAAATTTCAAGCTGCTGATACCATTACATCTTTAATCGAACTTATCAATCAGCAGCCAGAGCAACTACATACTTATGGCAATGGTGCTATCAAATATCAACAAGAACTCGCAACTGGATGCCCAACAAAGCTCAAATTCACAGAACCAATCACCCATTTCAACTCACTTACAACGCTAGCACAGCAAACGCACGAGAGATATTTCAACAAAAAACCGTCAGAAAACAACCTCTCTGACTACCTAAAACCGATCTACTTTGAAGATTTAGCCGCACAATCCAAAAAAAACATCTAGTAAATATATCAGTCTGACCTCTTTTTTTGCTACAATTCAAATAACAGTCACATTAAAAAAGGAGACTTGTATGCAAAAAAAACTTTGGTTACCTATTCTTATGATTTTGCTCGGTATCAATATACCGATAATCAATGCAGCATCTTCAAAAGATCGCTCAAGCACAAATGTGAATAAAAAAAAGAAATCGCAGTCTAAGAAAAAGACAAAAACGCCACAAGAAGATGATAACTACACCCAAGTCAAAAAATTAACAGGATCTGATAGCAACTATGAAGAACCAATTAAAAGATACCAAAAAAATATAAACTACCGAACTGATCATTTTAGATCGGCAGTGCCATCCAATCCTTACGCGCGCACAGATGATGGTATGACTGGTTATTTTTCAGCCAATACATAAATCAATGTATCTCAAAAAAGAAAAGGGCTCATTAAGCCCTTTCTTTTTACTTAAAGCAGATTTCTTATTTCAGCCATCGATATGCAAATTTAAACATTTATGATAACCTCTAAGAAAGAAGACAACATATAACGAATTAAAAAATATGAATTTCAGAACATTCAAACAAAACAAATTAGTTCGCGATAAAATCGTCGAGATCATGGAAAGCCGCGGTTCAAAGCTGTATAGCTACACCCTAAGTGATCAAGATTTTCATAAGCAATTAAAACTAAAACTGATCGAAGAAGCTCTTGAAGTGCAAAAGAGCACGAATGAGCATGACTTACTTGAAGAACTCGCAGATGTGCTTGAGATCGTGCATACACTTTCCCAACTTCACAACATCAGCGCTCAGCAACTTGAAGCTGCGCAAATCAAAAAACGCACAGAAAAAGGTGGCTACAACAATAGACTGTTTTTAACATTTGCAGAACATCCAAAAGATAGCCCCCAAGAGCGCTACTGTCTAGCAGACTCACAAAAATATCCTGAAGTTAAAAATCAGTAAACTAAAGCTATTTCCGCACTGCAGCGATAGCTCTTTGTAATATATCACGCAAAACATGGCTGGTAGAGGATTGCTGATCATTTTTGAGCTGTTGCAGCGGATTATGAGTTGTTTCAAAAAACTTTTGTAGTTGCTCCATAAATTGATCTACATCAACTTCGACCGTTGACCGCCACGGTAAAATGAGATCTTTATATCGATATGTTAGATATAGTTGATCATAAAAATTCTTCAAATGCGTAATATCTAAATAAGCACGTTGTAAATTTTTGGTTCTACTTCTTTGACGATAACGACAAGATAATTCATCGTACAACATGTCAACCTTGCGCTTTGCTTGCTCAACTTGGAAAGAGCTTTGCTCAAAATCATAAATTGCCCGACGCAAATCATCAACTGATGGTGAGAGTAAATAATCAGATATATGCGAAAAATTTAACGCATACTCTCTTTCCAACAGTCTTAACTGTGCAAATAAATCTTGATTGTACACAAAGGGACGCGGAGCGCAAGCACGACCAACCACGACTAAATCACTCATTGACTGGTCTGTTCCTGCAGAACTATCAGAACTTGGTGCATATAGCTGAAACCCAAAACAGAGCATTAAGCTGAACCATAAATTCTTATTTTGACACATACTATCCCCTCCTTAGTAATATAATGACGTCAAAATACTATAGCTTAATGAACAATCTAAAATCTAGATTGTACGAAACAAACCTGTCCCAATAGCCACAGCTTGTACGGCACGCAGCGTCGTCAGCGTTAAACGACATGCAATAAAATTAGAATCTTTGAGCGCAACCATTTCCTGCTCAGTTAAACCAGCTTCTGGTCCAACCAACAAATAGGTATCCTGCATCAAAGGAACGTGGGACCGAATATCAAAAAACGATTGTCCAACACCATCAAATACGATCTTATTGTTATTTTTTTGTGCCTTAAAATCAGGCTCCTGGATAATATCTGATAATTTTTTTGGTTCATGCAAGGTCGCATAATTATAGTTCTTTGATTGCTCTGCTGCAGCAATTACAATATTTTGCAATCGCTCATACTCTTTAGCGTGCAGTAGTTTTTGACGAGATTTTTGTGTGACGACCAACTGAATTACATCTGCACCCAGCTCACACAAAGAATATACTGCTTCCTCTAGGGCTTCTTTTTTAAGCAACGGCAATAAGAAAACAATATGGGGCTTACGGTCAGAGTTGACCTGGAAATTTAAAACTTTTACCGTGAGATCTCTTTTAGACAACTGCACAATCTCAACAACTCCATGATGCTTGCGATCAAAAAAAATAAATTGATCATGCAGGCTACATCGAAGAACTTTGACTAAACGATGCACAACCTCATCATCACTGATTAACTTTGTTGTACCTGTTTGCTCACTTCCTTGCCAAAAATCATGTACTAACAACGCAAAAACGTGTGTATCTTTATGAGACATGGTCCCCCTTAACAGTAACAGTTATGCACCCTGTTGCCACAAATACGATACGCCGCGAACTGCTCGTTGCGCTTTACCATACTGCATTAACATGAATATTTTTGCATACAATAAATATTGTTCAATAAATGATGTGCGATTGCGAGATCTGTTTGATATATCACTTGCAGAGTGCTCTGCTATCGAAGTAGCCAGCGATGACAATTCATCATCTGCCATCTCTGTACAAAGACCATCAAAATCTAAAGAATTAAACGACACCGAGACAACATCGAACGGATCATTGTCCAAAAAACAATCTTTAATAACTAAGATACGCACAACTTGCACAATACCATCAAGCTCAAAACAAACCACAACGGCATGTTGATCTTCTGTTTGGTTGTGCAGTAAATCAATGCTGGTTGACATCAACTCAGCATCTGCACAAGAGGTCATTTCTAACTCCTGCTGTAAAATAGATCGGGACCGACAAGTTGAATCCAGTTGACACTTACCTACAGATTGATTTCCATCAGCATCAAGCATGTACAACAATAATGTTGCTTGCTGCTCAACTAGCTGCTCTGGAACAGCAATATGAAACAATGAACTCTCAAGATGAGCATACGATAATAACAGGACAGTACATAACAATATAATCTTGTTCTTCATAAGTAATCCTTTCATTTTCCATTTCAAAATCATGTGCCAATACAGCACATAGGTCATGAGGACATAAACAGTATACCATAAAGATCAAAACAAGCATTTATCGCTCGTTCTCTTCTTTTTTCAAATTCCAAAACATTAAGATTGTTGTTTATACAATGAGAAATGCACAAAGTGACTCTCATCATCAGTATCAATATATTTAAAACCAAAATTTTTGTATAAATTTTGAGCCTTAAAATTATTGTTACGAGTTCCCAAATCAATTCGCAACGCATTGCGACTCATCATATCATCAACAGCATATTTCAATATTTTTTTTGCAACACCTTGTCGTCGAAAATCTTGATCAACCATTAAAAACAACAGCTTCCAAACTCTGCCAGATAATGGATGATATGCCAAGAAACCTGCAAGTTTTCCATCAATTATTGCGACCTTTATAATCAAATCTCTCTTTTTTTCAAATTGCGAAGAGCTCTGATTTCGCAACATAAAGTCAATTGAATATGAACCACCACCCTCCACAGAAACCATCCAATAAAAATTGTCTCCTTTATTGAACAGACTTTCAACTGCCTGGTGATCACGTTCATAATCAAAATCTCTAATAGTCAAAGACGAATCAGCTTGCTGTGATTTCCATACAAAATAGGATAAACCACAACCAGCCAGAACTATACCAAAAAATAATACAATATGAAACCGTTTCATAATCTTCCCTCCTCACCTTCATACTTTATTTGCTCTAAGAATAACCCTTTTGCTGGGGCGTTTGGAAGAGTATGTCGAGGATTTTTCTTCTCAAGTATAACCTTAAGATCATCTAATCTGGCATCTGAACATAATGCAACCTCTAAACAAGCTCCCACAATTCTGCGCACCATATATCTTAAAAAGCTTTTACCCTTCATCTCAATTCTATACGCATTCCAAGATGGTACATATGAAACATCTATACTATCAATCCTACGAATCGTATCAGTCAAATCATTACCAGAACAAAAAGATCGAAAGTCATGCGTTCCCACAAAGATACTCAATGCTCTACGCAAAAGATCAAGATCCATAGGATGATAGGTATACCATCCATACCGCTGCACATTAGGCATCGGCCGATCTAAGAAAAAATAATATGCATATGTTTTTTGAACCACACCATCATGCGGGTGTATTAAATTCGGAATTTTTTGAATTTTGCGAATGACAATATCAGGAGGAGTCGCTTTGCTCCATGCACGCAACATTTGCTCAGGATCAATGTCAACCATTGTTTGCACGATAGCAACCTGACACAATGCATGAACACCTGCATCAGTGCGCGAAGCACCAAGAATTTTAACTTCCTGCGAAAACATTTTGGAAAAAGCCGTTATTAACGTGCCAGAAATTGTTGTTGCACCTGGCTGGATCTGCCATCCATGATAATCAGTTCCATCATATGCAACAACAATTCTATAGTATGTCATACTAGCTCAGGATTCTAATACTCAGTTGCACAGAAAGGCAAAAGAGCCATAATACGAGCTTTTTTTACTTCTTTTGCAAGAATTCTTTGCACGCTGCTTGAGTTACCAGAGATACGTGAAGGTAAAATTTTACCACGCTCTGTAACAAACTTTCTGAGTAAATCAGTGTTTTTGTAGTTCAAATCATGCAACATATCAGGGTTATCGGTGAAACGACAACGTTTTCTTTGACCATGCGATTTTTTACGAAACTTCTTTTTCAGAAGACGAGCACTGATCTTTAATTTAATTTTTTTTGTCATAATTTATCTTTTCGAAATATATAATTTAATACTAAAAACATATCACAACTAAGCCATCACACAACAATGATTACTCAGCTTGATCTCCATCCATATCGATGTCAAGATCAGCGTGACCAGCATCTTGAGCTCTGTCTCTTGATTCATAATTCTTACGGCCAGGTCCTTTTTTAATAAGACCTTCCATTTCATTGCGTTTCAAGAAAGTGTCAACATCCTGAGGATTGTCTTCCAATGAATCAGGACGACGGTACTCAAGTGATGCATTAATATCAAGACGCTCAACAATATGCTTTGGAATTAGCGTATTAAATTTGAAAACGAATATTTCTTTGATTGCAGCAAGCAATGCTTCTTTTTGGTCGCCTTCAACTTCAAAACGAGTTAGGAAGTATACTCCATACTCATTTTTGTTAACTGGATAAGCTAAGCGATATTTACCCCAACGATCAAACGATGTCATTGTGCCTTTATGTGCACGAATAACTTTCGTAAAGTGAGCCTTGATTGCTTCTGATTCGTCCTTTGTAATCTCAGGAACCGTCAGATATAGAACTTCATATCTAAACATATGATGCACCCTATTCGGATTAATATACCTCTGCACGAAGCAAGGTATAATAGGTTAAAATATTAAAATACATGTTTTAGTTTAACAAAACCAGAAAAAACGTCCAGTCTGATTACTATTTAAAAGTTTTGTATTCTTTGAACCACTTTGCCAATATTCTTGAAATAATCCTTCCCGCGCACTAATGCAACCGGAGAGTCTTTGTGGTTTAAAGGGGTCAAAATAATAAAATCATCAGAATAGGTCACTTTCATAATGGCTTTTTTTGGCGTATCGCTGCCATATTCTACAGCACCAATATCACCAGTTCTCATCCAAACTTCTGGAGAAATGATGAGCAAATCGTTTTTATGAAAGACAGGAGCCATGCTGCTTGAGTCAACTACCAACGCAAACATTGAGGCATCCCCTGAATTAATGGTCGGAATAAACACATCTTTATAACCAGATGTCGTTTGCATCAATTGATTGGTGTAAGGAGATGGATTTGATGGAATTTCTCCCACGACTGGAATAACTCCAAGTCTTAATTGCACATCTGCTTTTTCAGGTAAACTCACATTGTTATCAATATTATCAGTACGCTTACGACGCTGCATGAATAAGTCAACAGGACTAATTTCAAACGCATTTGCTAATTTTCTAAGTGAATCCTCATTCCAGCGACGAGTTCCGTTTTTGATATGCGTCAAATAACTTTCAGACATTCCAGTTTTTTCAGCTAGAACTTTTGTTGTCCATCCCTTTTCTCTGAGTAACTCTTTTACTCTTAACTCCGTTGAAAGCGACATAAATACTCCTTATTTTTGATTTTTAGTAGTATGGTAGTATGCTAAGATTAATAGCATATTGATAATAACTAAATCAGGCATTCTGTCAAATGGAAAAGTTACCAATACGTCGATCAGGACAAGCTGCAAAGATAAACAATAACCTATACTTACTCGAACAAAGCGTATGGCAAAACAACTTTATGATGTATGGCGTTGACGAAGTAGGTCGCGGATGCATTGCAGGGCCAGTTGTGGTTGTCGCAGCAATGCTACAAAAAGATCAACAACACCCCCTCCTAATTGATTCAAAAAAACTTTCACGATCAGAATTAGAGCTGATGTATGACTGGCTGCAAACTCGATCGATTTTTTCAATTAGTATTGGCAGCCCTCGCATGATCGATAAACATAATATTTATCAAGCCACCGCTCAACATATGCGCCAAGCATTACTTCATCTGCTTGCTATCGCACCAACGCCAAAGTTAATTGCTATCGATGCAATGCCACTACACCTAAACAACACGCCTTACGCCGATATAAAAATAGAATCAATGATACAAGGTGAATCCAAGTCAGCATCTATTGCTGCTGCATCAATTCTAGCTAAAATAACACGTGATCGAATCATGATGCGCATGGAACATAGCTTTCCTGGTTACGGACTAGCTGCACACAAAGGTTACTGTACCAAGCTACATCAAACAACCGTCCAAAAACTGCGCCCTACGGTTATACACAGACAATCATTTCTCTCATGGCTCAACAAGGATCAAACAAATGAACAACAAACAATTTTTTGCTGAAGTAATTGAAGGCGATCTATCGCAATGGACAGGACAATGTTGGAATTGGAATCAAATCCCACATTTTGGAGCGCTCGTCACCACAACACAAAAAAACATCACCATCTATGGCATTGTACATTCTATCAAAACAGGATCAAATGACCCAATGCGAACACCGATCCCATTTCAAAAAACAGAAGAAGAACTACTTCGTGACCAACCACAAATTTTTGAATTTTTACAAACAACATTTGGCCTAGTAACGGTTGGTTATCAAACCAACAACACGATCTTTTACCATCTGCCCGCGCAACCGGCAAAAATCCACTCTTTTATTGCACAAGCAACAGACAGCGAATATGCATCATTTTTTGCCAACGATCAATTTCTTCATATGCTGTTTAACCTATCATCACAGATATCAAATTTTGACGAACTCCTCCTGACCATCATCAAAACATTGCATGAAAAAAAATGTCTCTCCAAAAATCAATTAACTGACTTTGTCGAAACATTTTCGATTCTTTGCAAACACGACTACCAAAAATTAAAAATCTTTTTACACCGCATGCAACACGTCATCACGCACGATTCTCTTTAGGTTCAACGATGATATTAAAATCATTGGTATCCTGCGCACGAAAATAACTATTTCCACGACCATCCGAATAGGTACTCCATGTACGCTTTCTTGATACATCTGATAATTTATGTGTTATTGGAGTTATTCTCCCACCAGTTTTCTCTTTTAAATATCTCCAAATATCTCTGCGCGATGGCTCCTTCTTTAAGGTTAACCAACCCCACATATCAGATTCCGATTCACCAGGCATTACGAATCTTTCTCCATGGGGATATTTATACTTAAACCAAGCATAATCACGCAGCGAAATACCACCAGCAACAATTACACCTGCTAATAATTTCTCCTCAGCATACCATGCACTCGTTGCATAATATTTCGCACGACTCACCTTCCGACGAGCATTTTTCATAGCTTGCTGTGCGTAGTCCCAATACGAAAAATCTTGAGCCTTATGTCCCGAAGCACTACCTTTTGCTCGTTGTTGAGACTCTCCCCATTTTTGCTCTTGCTGCTCTTGCTCTCGAGCATTTTGTTGCTGCTGCTCTTTCCACTGCTGATCTCTCGTTTCTTGCTCTGCTTGTTGCCACCTACGATCATCTTGACTACTATGCCCTGTATTATAATCTGACTGCTGATCAGATCGATACGAACTCGAAGAAGAAGAAGAAGAAGAAGAAGAAGAATCACGCAACAAAGCATATGACTCATTAATTTTTTTCATCATTTCAGTACTGCCACCCACATCTGGGTGATGCTTTTTGGTCATTGCTCGAAAAGCTGTTTTTAATTCTTTTTCAGTAAAACCATCACGCAATCCTAAGAGACTTAAAGCTTCTGTGCGCGACATTAGATTCACACGCGTTGGACGAAACATACCACCAGAGCCAGCCGAACCATATTTTCCTAAAAAGCCCGATTGCTTAAAATAGTCAGTTGCTGGTGTTTGTGGAGAAAAAGAATAACCCTGTTCATACCACATCTTCCTTGGACGCAATACTGACTGCGCAGCGATTTCAGATAAAATATCTTGATTCACTTCTACCAACGGGACTTGCATTGCACTGTCTACCGCATCAGGCTGGACCATACCCTGAGACAACCGAGCCCTAACGCTTGCTGCAACGGGAGCTGCAAACTGACTGGTCGCACCGCTACTAACCGGCACAACAGCAGTTTGCTGGGATGCGACATAACTTAAAGACAGGATCAAAATAACTAACTGTTTTTTCATACAAAAAGGCCTCGGCTTAACACTCTTATTTCATAATAAGAATAACTAAACCGAAGCCTTAAAAGCAATATTTCTAAAAAAAATTAAACCAATAACTTAGAGGCGATATAAAGTTAACGCCCTATACTCATCTCTCGAGCACTAAAAGCAACCGCCTTTTGCTCTTCATTGTTCTTTTTTTCTCGACTATCGAACCATCTGTTGGTAGTCCAAGCAGCAAAACTTCCGCTCGCAAAACCTTTCCAGAATTTTGCACTACCCTGCTCAGGAGCAGAATGGTAATAATTATTGGTAATTCTTGGGAACAACCCATTAACTTGCTGCGCAGTATAAGTACCTTCTGCCGCACCAGCACCTGCCGTAGCAGCTCCCGCTGAAAAAGCATTCTTATACCCTGCAAATGTTTTACGCATACTGCTTGCAATTGAAGAAGACGGCTCAAAAGGAGTCACGGTTCTTCTAATAAATGGATTCGACAACGACAACGCGCCCATTTTCTGTCTTAATGCAGCTATACTTGCAGGCATCGCTTTAAACAAGCTCATGCTGTTTTTACCAGCAAGCTGAATAGATTTCAATGATGCATTTATCAAATTAGGCGTTGCAGCATTTGCAGCAATCTGAGACCCTGATCCATACATCAATCGTGAGAACATTTGTCGTGCTTGCATAAAACTGAAAGATGCTACTTTGTGACCTATTGGAGTATGTAACATATACCCTGCAGCAACCCAACCAGCCGTTCTAACTGTAGGCGAGGTCATTGCGCGACCAGCCATAGCGCCAGCAAAAAGTTCAAGTGCGAGTGGTTTTGTTGAAAAGTGAATGCTTAGAATAAGCAATGCGATTATTTTTTTATTCATAACATCCTCCATGGATAAAACTAATCATTTTCAATATATCAAAACCAAAGAAAAAGTCTATTATAAAGGCTTTTTTTAAGTTGTTTTTGTAAAAAGCATGATTCTATGCGATACTGCTTCTAACAACTCTTAAAACAACATTTTGGCAAAGGCGACCCCATGTTCAACTTTATCAAAGAAAAACTTCAAAAAATCTATAATTCCGTCACTACTCAGCTACACGCTGTTTTTTCAAAACCCTCTATCGATCAAGCAACCATCGATGAACTATACAAACTTTTAATTCAAGCTGATACCGGCGTAACTACCACTAAAAAATTAATTCAACATATTCAAACAGAGTTTCAATCAGGCGCACTTTCAAGCGGACAAGATGTACAAAAATTAATCGAACAGGATTTAACTGCAACACTAGCAGCCTCACAAAGCGCACCTAAAGCTCAAGTCTATCTACTCGTTGGTATCAATGGCAGCGGTAAGACAACGCTGAGTGGCAAACTTGCTCATTTCTTTAAGGATCAACACAAGTCAGTGATCCTTGCTGCAGCCGATACATTTCGAGCAGCAGCACCTGAACAACTACAACAGTGGGCCAATATGGCACAAGCAGAGCTGATTATGGGTAAACAAGGACAAGATCCTGCGGCAGTAACATTTGATGCTTGCCAACAGTTTAAAAAATCCAACGCCGACATTTTAATTGTTGATACTGCTGGTCGCCTGCAAACCAAAGAAAATTTGATGAAAGAACTGGAAAAAATAAAACGAATTGTCACGATTCAGCTTCCTGGATACGCCATCTGTACATTGCTGACCATCGACGCAATGCTCGGGCAAAACTCATTTGTACAAGCTAAAATTTTTCATGAAGCAACCAAGGTTGACGGCATAGCTCTTACAAAAATGGATGGTACCGCAAAAGGGGGGATCGTCTTTTCAATTGTACAAGAACTTAAAATACCAGTGCTCTATCTTTCATGGGGAGAGCATATCCAAGATTTAACACCATTTGACCCGCAACAATATATCAAAAACCTACTGGGTGAAAATTCAACATTTCAATCACACAAAAAATAGCATGAATCAATATATTGTCCAAATTACTCAAAACACAAATCTATCCACACAAGAAGCTTGGTGGCTCTTAGAGCATATTACCCAATCGCCACAAACAAACCTGATCATTGAAACAACGCTCTCGCAAGCTCAAATACAGCAGCTAAACCAGCACATTAACCAGATCAGCAAAGAGCATAAACCCCTAGCCTATATCATCGGCTGGGTGCCGTTTTTAGACCTTAAACTACTCACGCAGCCACCAATACTAATCCCACGCCCTGAAACTGAAGAATGGGTTTATCAACTCATTTCTGAACTTAAAACAAAATCAAGCCAAATTCGCCGTATTTTAGACGTTGGTACAGGATCTGGATCGATAGCGCTAGCCCTGGCAAAAAGTTTCCCCTTGGCTCAAATTACAGCTATTGACATTAACCCTGCGGCCTTGGCCTTAGCCCAAAAAAACACATTTCTTAATAAAATACCCAATATCACATTTATTCAATCAGACCTATTCACACAAATACCCTCCCGTACTCAATTTGACCTGATAGTCTCTAACCCACCCTATATCGATCCACAAGAAAAAAAAACTATGCAACAAACTGTTACTGCTTGGGAAGACCCATCAGCCCTGTTCTGCGACGATCAAGGAATGGAACTGATCAAGAAAATCATGCATCAATCAAGATCTTATATAACGCCAAATGCACAGTTGCCTTATCAACTCGTCATTGAGTTCGATTGCTCACAACAAGAGCAAATATCACAAGTAGCCTTCCAAGAAGGCTTGCAATGCACAACCAGAAAAGACTCTTTTGGTAATTGGCGTACGACCTGGTGCAAATTAGCATAAAAAAATGGCACCCAAAAAGGGCACCATTTTATGTTATTTTCCATAGAACTTAAGCCATAGCTACAGCTCTTTGCTTCAAAAACTCTTTATATTGTGGATGTATCTGAGCCAAATGCCCTGGATGCGACGGTTGACCCTGTAATCGAACATCAACAGCTTGCTCTGAAACCTCTTGCTCAGACGCATGACGACTCACAGCTCCTTTTGCCATATTTGCTGCTCCACCAAGCATACTGATAATACCAATAGCTGCTCCAAATTCACTATAAAACCATTTTGCATTATGCCACAAATACGGTAACCATGTAGTTGGCTGTTTCATACCAATAGCTTCTTGGAACTCAGGATTTGTAATAGCATCAACCATAGGTTTATTCGCCCATGAAGAAAACGCACCAAACAAAGCCGCGTTAACTACGGCACTACCTACAACAGCCTTAGACATACCCCACTGAGTAGCCTTAGCTGCTATTTTAGCATACATAGGCATTACTTCTTGAGAAAACCCAAGAGCAAGCAGCGCAATAATCATTAATTTTTTCATTGTATCCTCCATTATTTTTTACTTACTACATAGTGTATGACACTACGTACCAGAGGTCAAAAGGACCCATTAATTTTCAAAAAAGCTCCGACTAGCAGAGCTTTTTGATTTATAATCTATTTTTATTTTTTAACCGTTACTTTAGACACAACAGACATTACCGCATCGCGAGCAGATTTAACATCTCCTACGAACAGATGTCCGTTTTCAATCAATTGCCTTGTATTGTCTGCAAGACAGTTAGCACTATATGCAACGACTGATTCGCTAATACCGTGCTTATATACATCATATGCAACTACAAGCGTAATCGCTGTTTTACATGGATTATCAATAACATATTTAGCTGACGCTTTAACAACATCGCCGAGTGAATTTCCTGCATACGCAGTAGCACCAAATGTTACAACAGAAAGTAATGTGAATAATAGTAATTTTTTCATAAGAAAACCCCTTTTTTACTTAAATACTTAATTCTCTTTTCATATAAACATGATACCAATAATTGAACTTTTGCTCAAAAGCCCCCTCCTGCTTTCACAAAACCAACAAAAAAGCCCGCTCTAGAGCGGGCTTTTTAAGATCATATCAAAAGAAAGGTTAGGCTACAGCGCCCTTTTTATCACCCGTTAAGGCCATAGCACTCGAACCAGCTACTACAACAGCAGTTCCCACGTTTTTAACACTTGTCAGCAATACCTGACCATTTTCAATCAACTGTTGTGAATTTTGCCACACAAATTCGCCTGTTTTGAAAACAAGACAATTTTTGATGCCATGAATATAGGCATCATACGCAAGTATCGCTAAAATAGCAGATTTAATGGGATGAAAAACTACTTGTTTCACCACCGTTTTTGCAGTATCAGTTGCAATTTCAGTCACAGAGCTATGCGCATCAAAGCTGAAACCACATGCCACAACAGCAAGAACTATAAACAACATTGCTTGTTTCATACAAAATCACTTTATATCATCTAATAAAACTACGCTACAACATTGGTTTGCGGCACTTCTTGTTTTTCTTCTGCTTTGTTTTTCGCTTCTTCTATTTTCAGTTGCATGTTGGCATAAATAGCATACATCCACAAAGAAATAACAGCCGGAAACAATAAAGACCAAGAAATAGTTCCTACAGACCGTGATATACGTTCAACCTGTTGCAGCGTCGAAACCGGTCCATTTTGTTTATCTTTTCGCACAAGATTATAGTTTGATGCAAGATACATTCCCCCTGCTCCAGCCACTAAACCAGAAACAGCAGGAACCACGTGCTGAGCTACAGGATATACTGATGATGATACAAAACTTGGAGCAACAACCATTAAAAACAATAGGGCACATAATTTATATGTTTTCACAGAAAACCTCCACAAATAACGTAAGAAAAAATAACTTAATCAGAATATCAAAAAAACATATCTAAACAATAGCTTCAGCGTTTTTCTATGTTTATACGATATCACGATTATATATCGCCATTATTTCAAAATGTTTTCTCTCTACATAATATTTACACAGACCATAAACCACAACTATAGCTATCAGGGCTTTACCACTATGCGGCATGTCCCATGTATATTCTTTAACGAGCTTTGCACCATCTTTAAGACCGAACGATATATCTTCTACCCATCGACGCATCCATGATTTATCCATGTCTTGCAGCTTTTTTGCAGCACGTGCCTCTGCTAATTGCTTTTCAGACTTCGTAGCAAATCGAAAACCTCTATCTTTTTCTTCTGGCGCTGTTACAACATTGTTAATCACTGTGTTTGATGTGGTAACTGTTGTCGCTGATTGACTCATCAGAATCAGCACAAACAAGGCCATATAATTTCTTAAATTTTGCATAAAAAACCTCGACGTTAAAAATACTGTTTCAATTAACAGTATCACTCGAGTGAACACCAAGAGCAAATGGATACAGTTGCTTTAACACCACAAAATCAATGGATTAAGGCTTTTTTTTCAATTCATCTAAGTAGAAAATATAAAGCCCCAAAAATAAAACTAAAAAGGCTGCCAAATCTATTCCTGTAATGCGATAATTAGTCAAAAAATACCCATAAATCATACCAAACGCAGGCTCTAAAAAACCGGCAAAAGATATGAACGTGGGCGAAAAGGTCTGCAATAAATAAGCATACAAACTATAAGTCATCAGGCTGGACAACAAAAACACTCCCATCAAGAATGAAAAGTTATCGGTATACGGCAGCTGAAACACCGATGATCCATAGACGCAAACAACCCCTAACGTCGACAAAATACCACCAATCGACATTGCCATGCCATTGAGCAACTGAATAGAATATTTGGTCGTATGTAATAATTTTTTAAAAACAACCCAACCATAACAAAATAAAACCATGGAACCAATTGCTACACCATTGCTCATAAACCATGCGTGCGATGTGCCACTTGCCTGAGTATAAGCTGTCGATGAATCTTGCAGCAATATTGGAATTAAACCAATTGAGCCCACTAGTAAGCCAACTGCTTTTTGCGTACTCAGGGGCTCTTGACCATACCCATATTGAATAATAGCCGTTAAAAATGGTGCCGTTGCAAAAATAAAACATAACGTCACCGGATTACCATACAACACCGACCACGAGAAGCCAAACATACCAATTGCGTGAATCAGCACTCCATACAGTATCAACCAACGCCACTGAATAAACGTCAGCTTAAAATCTCTAATTTTTTCTCGTTTTATTAATCCAACAAGGCCTAAAATAATTACCCCGCTGCCCACAGCACGTATCATACCAACGATGAGCGGATATGGATTTCCAGCCATTAAAGCACTGTTGATAAATGTCATTCCAGAAAATACCGCATACAACACAATGACTAAAAACATAGATCCCCGCCTTTCAAAAAAATACTGCATGTATTAATTATTCTGACCAATGCGCAACATTGAATTTCTTTATAAAATAATATCGCTTTTTAACAAAAATTAATCTAGCTTAGTATGCAACTTAATATGATTGTATCGATCTAGTCAATAGAAAGGATGCCTTATGTTCTTAAATAGACATTACACAATCACCCTGCTTCTCATGATTCTCGCAACTCCCACATACTCAATGGAGAGCAGACGCAACTCTTTCGCGTCTTCTGTAGATGAACTACAAGAAGACACCCAGCAATCTTGTAAAGATTTTTCTCGTAGGATCATACAAGCAGAGCCTGCGGCAATCTCATCAACACCAACACAACCAGACATAGAAACTATGCAAATTCCACATGTAGCATTACCAGGAACATCCAGATATAACATAGGCACACACTATACATCACCCATATTCCCAGAGCAGAATAATACATTCATACAAGGTTCAGCAAAATGTTTACGCCTTGATGGAGACGAGAAAGGAGTACGTGATACTGCTACGTCATATTTACACAGACTCATACTAGATGGTAAATTAGCTAGCGCACTAGAACCCAATCCCGAAAGACCTATAGAAACCAAAGATCCTAAAGCAGGCTCAAGATTTGCTCAAGCTCTAACCGAAATAACTAATAATCTCTATTCACTTTTAACATACCACACTCAACAATATGAAACTTTACTGACAAATCAACGCCAAGCCTTAATGACACATACAGATGATGCAGAATTGATTCTTACAGCTCTAACAGAAATTCCAAAAGCACATGGTAGTCTCAGCGACAAAGATATCCGCGCTATTTGCACAGGACTCAAAAAAACGCGGCAAGACCTCACTCGTGATCATAGAAAAGTTTTAAAAGAGCTTGAAGCTCAAAAGACCTTACTCAACAGTTTAGAATTAAGAGTCAGAGCACAACACCCTGATCCAAGCACCGTGCAACCAGTAAGTCCAACTCTACGACATATCACTGTAGCAGAATTTCTAACTTATGAACCAACCCCAACAACTCCTTGCCAAACAAGCCCTCGCACTACTCGTCGCACACTTGAAGCACAACTAGCAGAAGAAATTGATTACAAACAAAAACTCATCGATGAATTGCGCTTACGAGAAGGACAACCTTCAACACCAAGAACAAAATATATTAAACAACCAACAGAGCTAAGATAACAACTATGAAAACACATCAAATACTTCTCACCCTGTACGTAGTCCTAATAACATCACAAGTCGCACTAGGATCAACCAAGCAACCCAAAAAAAGAGGAGGTGCAACAAGCAGTACTGCAGCTACTTCAGCCATAAACACTGAAGCCCAACCCATTACAACACATGATGAATTAGAAGATCGCTCACAACATATATTTGTTGCACCAAAAGAAGAAACCCCGCGGCCAAAAATTCATGATGTAAACGTTCCTACGAGCCTAACCCAAAATAAATCACAGCGCAGATTTGTTGAACCTACAGACCATGATAGCCCACAATCAACTAGTCCAACTCATCAACAAGCACAATCTCAAAGCTTCACAATGCCCACGACACAACTAACAACAGCAGAGATTCAAAAACTTAGCGCACTGCTACCAGAAGAACGACAGGAGTGGGATGATGCTAATCCAGACGGTCCAGCAAGCACACAACCAAAGCCACAAACTCCTAGCTATTGGGATAAAATTATGGCTGTTCCACATAGTTGGTGGGAAGTGCACGTTTCTGAAAAAAATCGCGTTGAAAGACTTATGATTTTTTGTGGACTAACTACAACCTATACCCTCCTACTCGAGAAAATACAAAGTGGTGAATATAGTTGCTTTATCGAAGATTTAAATCGTGAACACCAAGAAGGAACAAGATGGCTCGATGCAGCGCTTCATGAGACGGTTGATGCAGGACTAGAAGGTCCAACCAGAAAACTACTCACCCAATCAATACAGTTCATCCCAGCACTTCCTCAAACAACACACAAAAAACTAACCTCTTTTTTAAGCGCTCTATCTGATAGAAAACGTAAAGCACTTCAAGAAGATTTACGAGAATATACCCAAGACCAAGAAAGCCTCGCAAATCTCGCGCGACAAATAGACGCACAACAAGTACAAAAACTACCAGCATCAGATCATATAGATTTTGCAACAAAAACAACCCTGGCATCAACTCAATTCGGATCACAAGATTTATTTCCTCGAGCTATCGAACAAAAAAGACCACTTTAAACACACCAAAAGGGCTGCCTACGCGCAGCCCTTTTTTGGTTAGCAATCAAAACAAAACAATGCTATACTCCTACTTAAATCTACTTAAAGCTCGCGTAAAAAATCACTATGCAACCAAAAATAAAAATACTTGATGCTCATGAAGCTATTAAAATTGCTGCCGGCGAAGTTATTGAACGCCCTGCACATCTGATTAAAGAATTAATCGAAAACAGTATCGATGCTGGAGCAACAACGATCACACTTTACGTGCAAGCAGCGGGTAAAGATCTAATTAAAATAGTCGATGATGGTTGCGGCATGTCACCCGAAGATGCAAAATTATGTTTTGCACACCATGCAACAAGCAAGATCACAACTGTGCTCGATTTAGACTCGATCAACACCTATGGTTTTCGCGGTGAGGCATTATCAAGCATTGCTGCAGTCAGCACGGTCGAGCTAATTACCAAAACCACAGAGCAAAAAGTAGCAACGCATATCAAAATTGAGCATGGCAATTTTATATTTGAACAAATAGCTGCACATCCAACCGGTACCACATTTACCATCTCAAATCTTTTTGCAAACATTCCTGCTCGCAGAAAATTTCTAAAATCAGATGATACCGAATGGAACTCTATTCTGGCAATTTTTCAAGCATTTTGTCTGCGCTACTTACATATTAACTTTAAACTTTTTCACAATGATCACATGGCCTACCACAGTCCCGCTACAACAAACCTCACGGTTCGCTGTGCACAACTTTGGAATAACAATTTACATGATCAACTACTAACAGTGACCACAACAACTGAAAAAGAAATTACCGTTTCAGGTGCAATATCAACATCACACTACTACCGATTTAACAGAGGACAGATTTTTACCTTCGTCAATAATCGTTGGGTTAAAAACCATGAACTCACTAAAGGAATTTTACAAGGATATGATGGCGTACTGCCTCATCAAAAATATCCCGCCGCTTTTGTGTTCATCGACATCGATCCAAAACTGATCGATATCAACATTCATCCAAAAAAAGAAGAAGTAAAATTCCTCAACCCCAGCATCGTACAACGTATTGTTGCAACTGCTATCAAAGAAACTTTAAATTCAGCTGTCAACCAAAAGCTCACAGTTCACCACTCACCACAAATCAACACACAACCATCAGACACAGATCAAGCAGCGTTGCACAATTTTCACGCTACAACAACGAAACTGTTTGCCGACGACATTGATGCGGTAGCGCAAAAAAAAGAACAACCACAGACGTTTGCACAGCCCGCACCTCAACCAATGTGGACAACCTATAAAAATATCAGTCCAAACCTGCCGCCGATCAAAACTGTTGCACCAACAAGTGAAGCTCCCACTCGGTTATTTCGGGAAAAAAGTTATAGCATCATCGGCCAGCTTAAAAAGACTTATATCCTGATCGAACAGGAAGATGAGCTAATCTTAATCGATCAACACGCAGCACATGAACGAATAATTTATGAGCGACTACTCCTACAACCAAGCTCACCATCAGTTACGCTCATGTTTCCGCACATCATCAAACTGTCACCATCACTCACGGCGCAACTTCCATCGTATCAACATATGCTCCAGCAGCATGGCATCATCATTGAACCATTTAGCGATCATGAACTAATACTGCAAGCAACGCCTGTTGGAATGCAAGCTGGTGCAGCTGAAGAAATAGTTCGCATGATATCGGACAAACTTGAACAAGATTCTGCAAACTTTCACACTCATATCAACGAAAAAATCATTTGTGAGAAAGCATGTAAATCCGCATGCAAAGCTGGTGACACACTCGACATACAACAAATACAAGCCCTCGTCAAAGAACTGATGACTGTCAACAATAGATTTAGTTGTCCACATGGCCGACCTACCATGTGGAATATCACATTTAAAGAAATCGAAAAACATTTTAAACGTGATTATGTCGGTAGTAAAAATAGCACTACAACATTGCTGTAAAAAAAGATGAACCAATTACAAACGCAATCAGTTCATCTTTTTTAAGTTCTTACATCAACTATTTTTGATGCACCAATTGGCGATATACACTAACATTCGCTTGACGATAAATCATCATGCCAATCAACATAATCAATCCTGAACTATATCCAATCGATACAAGCAATGATATCACCGAACCAAACAACATCAGACGCCACACGAGTCCTTGGGTTACATGCCAACTAACCAGGCACGCTTGCACAGGACTCATATGCTGGTCAATCACAAAATAGGATGCAAAGCGTAGTCTCTGATGGATAAAGATTGAATATATAATTGCCACCAAAAAACCAATAAAGGGCAAGATATATATCAACAACATGCGACCACCAGGTGTAGCAACCATGCCTACAAAAGTATCTGTTGAAACTATTTGTTTCCAAGCATATGCCAACGCAATAGGCAATAAAATTGCCAACAATTTTATAATGTTAGTTACAACATAATGTGGAACCAAGTAGTAATGTCGATATAGGTCACGCAGTGAAATAGATTTCTTATCTTGCGCAGCCAAAGCTGTTTTAATATATCCAATCGACATCGACATCATCAAACAAGCACTGATCGTAAGGATAACGATGAGAGGCATAATTCTTGGAGCTACAATCACATTGTAATATTCAGACCAAGACATAATCTCAAGGGTATGATTCAACCAACTTTGCGGCAAAAATGTTTGCAACAATTTATAAATAGATCCATCATATTGCTTGAAAGAGCCTATAGAATTGTGAATGTAAGAACTATACAACACATCTTTTACAGAGAAGAAATTATGCAATAATGCTTTTGCATCAATGATATGTAAGTACAAACACAGACCAACATAATTCATCGTATCAAACAATGCCACAAACAAAACCCACACAAGATAAAATGATGCATGTTCCAACATCACTTTCCAGCTTACTGCATAAGCCGATAATATCGAAAAATTTAACTTCATCATCAGTCAATCCCCACCAACCCGTATAATTAGCGTGATGACAACTGGATATATACGTTTGCATCAACTTGGTTTTGTAGCGGCATAACAAACAATCTTAATAAAAGAATGGCGTTACCAATGCTATCTAAAATAGTCGAAATTATTGAGAAACCACAAAGTTGTAAAACAGCACCTTCGGTAAGAGCCCAGCTTGCTTGCACAGCTTTAACCATGCCTAAATTTTTATCGATAATGAAATATTTTGAAAAACGTAGTCTTTGATATAAAAATACACCAGGAAGAATAAAGAGCATGCATCCAAGAATCAATGCAATACCAACAAATAAATTTACTAAAAACACACGCGGTACTAAGTAATAATATTGATATAAATATCGATATGAAACTTGTCTGTTTGCGTTAAGATCAAGAGCAACTTTAGTCCAACCAACTGACAACATATCTAAAAACAGTTTATAAACTAAAGCAGTGGGTAAAATCCAAGATAAAATATAACCGAAATCATACCCTGAAAGATCAAATGATATTACACCGTCGCCCAGAGCTTGATGAGTAACTTCTGCCGGAACATAACCGTCCAAAACATCTGCCATCGTAAATCCAGCATGATGCAAAGATCCCGTTGCTGTAAAAAATGCATTTTGGAACATATTCATCAAAGGAATAATATGTTTGTGAAGCGCCAGAATATCAACAACTCCAAGAACAGCTAATAATATCCCACCAGCAAGAATACCAAGTCCCATGGCGAACAAGAAAAACATAAGATGATTAAGAACAACGCGACCACCAGAATAATAGGCCGTCTCAAGAGAAAATCTCTTCGTAAACATATAATGCTCCTTTTTTTGGTTAATATGTTTAATAACATTTCATCACACATTAAAACTAATTTGTACCTACTGTCAATTTTCGTTGATGTAATTGAACAAAGAGATTTGCCATACAGAAAAATGGCAGAGGAAAGATTATATTTAAAAATGGTATTAAACATTCAAGAGAAATCAGCAACAACAATACAGCTACCGATAAAAAACAACCACGCGTTAAATCCCAACTGCGCATTAAAGATTGTCGCACGCCCATACCCTCCTCAAGCATAACCCAATATGCTAAAGAAAAACGCACCGCAAAAATAATGCCTGGTATAATCAAAAACAATGACCCTAGCGCTATTAACATAAAATATGCACAACAAACATACAATGTCTTCATGCTCTCAATGCGATTTTCAAATCTTCGTAAAGGTCTACCATGCACAGCGTCAAGTGCGTTAATAGCAACGACATTAAGATAGCCAATGAATCTACGAAGCACCAATCCCAAAGCTCCAATACCAAGCAATATAAACAACACGGACAACAATGCTGGGAATGGCAATATTGATACCAAAAACGTCCAAAACATAAAAAGAATCAAAAAAATCATAGCTGCTACAAAGAATAAACCACCCATACATAATCCAGCAATTAGACTTAAGTAAGCCCACGAGCCAAACAAGGCGCTCTGAGCTTTTACAAAATTCCAACTAGTACGTAGTAAATTTGTAATCATATGTTCCTTTAACTTTATGTATGACCGATAACTATCATTGCTATCAGCAATGAACCGATGGTACTTTATAATCAAACTTAAGAATTTTCAAGTTATCTTGCTGGGCAATCAATTTGTCGACTTTTTTGAGCATGTCAGGTACGCAATGCATAATCCGACGATATTTAGTATGGCCAATTTTTTTTCCATTCACCGTCAAACAAACCTGATGCACATGATCATCATCATGAAACATGCGCTGCGATAAAAAAGGAGCGCCCTTAGGACAATTATGATGGAACCGTTGAACATCGATCTTTTGAATCCAATCTCCATCGGAATAGAAAGAATAGGCTTTCGTTACATAAGGATTATTAATATACCCACGCGTTGATTCCTGGATCGGAGTACCCATTAAAACAACCTCTAAGGTAACACCATCAAGCATAAAAGGCAGATGCGGTAACATGTTGAGTAGTACGTTACCACCATGAGAGAAACCGATACATCGTACATGAATCTCTTCATGCTGCTCATGATATTTTTGGATCAGTTCATTGAGCTTTTCATAAAGTATTCGACCTTGCGCTATTCTATGCCCCGGTCTGACATTGCTCGAATGCCATCCATACACATAAAAATGCTCTAAATCATACTCTAGTTCATCATTGGCATACAAAGAACGCGCTAACTGGGCATAATAGTAATGCTCTGGTAGATTTTTAGCTAACGACAAGCCGGGCTCAACATAAATCATTTTTCGAATAGGGGACCAAGACGATCGCAAAACAGACAGCGCTGGGTATGTACCATGAATCCACACAGTGATACAAATCGACTGAATCGACCCAACCATAAACAACAAACTTGCTAATAAAAAAAATTGAATGGTACGCATTCTGCATATCCCCAGATAAAAACACCCTATGTAATTAGTTTACCATAAAAAACAGGCATTTCTAATGCATAATCTTATTGTTAAAAAAAACAGAACGGACTATACATACTTTCACCAAAACAACCATAAAACCATTTATCTATCGCCATTTTGCTCGCTTAACCCACCCTGAGACCATGACCACATACCTCGAAGTAAAAACAGTAATTCAACCCAGCTATGCCCACTATATCCAATATCGGAAAAAAACAAAGAAAAACCTTGATTTAAAAGGCTTATTTTTATTAATATATAAATAGATTTTTTATACTTTCTCAAAAAGGAGAGGCCTATGAACAAAAATATTCGTTTATCACTACTGATCACAGCACTTGGTGCAGCTTCTATGGTACAAACAGCAGATTCTGCAGTGGTTGCTGAAGATCAAGAAAAAATTAATAACGTAATCGCTTTTGACAACGCTCAAAAAGCAGCATTAATCGAACAAAAAACAGCTGAAGCTGCAATGCATCACAATAATGCGGCAACTTCTCACGCAGCAGCGGCAGCAGCTCACACAGCAGCAGCAAATGAAGCTCCAACGGCAGCAGCAGCAGCTACTCAACATGCAGCGGCAGCAGCCCAATCAGCAGCAGCAGCAGCTCAAGTTAAAGCAGCAAAATCAGCTATAGCTGGTGTAACAACACCTGCAAACATGGTTCCTGCAACTACAAGTTCAGCACCGATGGTTGTTCCGGCTAGTCCTTTAATACCTACATCAGGTGGCATGGTTCCTGCTCAGCCGCTCACTCCTACATCATCACCAGCAGCAACAGCGCAAGCAGCTACAGCGGTAGCAACTCAAGCTTCAGCAGTTGCGGCAACTACAACGGTACAATGCCCAACAGATGCTTAATAAGCTCAGTTAAAAAATAAAAAAACAGATGATTGTGTTACAGCAATCATCTGTTTTTTATAAAGCCTTTTTACAAAACAACGGTTACGTAACCGTACAAATTCTTTTACCCGATTGCTCCTGACTGATCGTTACCACGTTTGCAGCGTATTTTTGAACTAAATCCATATCATGTGCAACACAAAAAACTGAAATGTTTTTCTCTGCTGCCAGCTGTCCGATTCCCTGCATCACATAATCACTGTTTTTACTATCAAGCGCCGCAGTTGGTTCATCAAGTAACAAGAGTCCTAATGGTTTTTGAGTCGTCATGAGCATCGCCAGCATTTGTCGCTGCCCACCAGACAACTGATACACAGGTTTATCCAAGGGAATATTAAACTGACGTATAAGATCAGATTGATCATGAGAAACAGAAACCAACGATAAATCTGGATTTTGATCAAATTGAACAAACTGTAGATTTTCAAATCCTGTAAAACTTGGTGCCAGCATCGTATCGAAACTTTGATGTAAAATCATAGAAGCATTATACAGCTTTTGCCGATCAGATGGTTGCTGCAAATTATATACGGTGCTACCAAGCGTCAACGTCCCCTCTACGCGCTCACCGCGATGCACAATGCCTTGGAAAATTCGAAACAGAGTTGATTTTCCTGCACCATTTTTACCCAAAATAAAGGTAATGCCAGGACGCTCAATATCAAAAGAAATATCTTCAAAAAAAGAGGGCCCCTTACTATCAAAAGCAAAGGAAAATGATTTTAAAGAAAAAAATGGTTTCATATTAAATTCCCAATAAATTTTGATGCAAAGAGCGTCTCGAAAGACGAGATGAAATGATTAACAGTCCTGCAACGATAATAGCCTGTACCGAAGTAAAATAACGTAAATCAAATCCAATACCAAGCAGCAACAATTGCACCATAAAATAACCCACTATACCAACCAGCGGTACAACAATTGTTAGTGGCCTGCGCGTTGTATACAAAGATTTTCCAATAATCAGTGAACTTAGACAAAGAAGTGGTAATCCAACGCCCATCGTTGTATCAGCAAAACCATTACTTTGTGCAACCATATAACCAGTAATACCCGCAAGCGCATTACTCAGCGCCATGCCAGCAATCACAACATATGATTGATTCATTCGATAGTTTTTCAAAAATAAAATATTATCCCCATACAAAGCACAACTAATACCCAGCTGTGTACGTATAAATATATAAAAAAAGATAATAGTCAGCAGTGCAATAATCATAACTATCGGAAGTTCTGGATACTCTCTGACAAATTCAAGCAACCGTAATGAATTGTAAAAATGAGAAATCGTAATGTGTGATCCAGCAATTACCCATTGCGAAAAGCCATGAAATAGACCCATCGTAATAATTGCAGCTAAAATATGAGAAAACTTTGCATATTCTACAAATGAAGCTGCTATAACTCCAACCATTGCTCCACCACAAGCACTCATGAGTAGCGCTAGCAACAACACAACAATTCCCACATTTCCTTCCAGCATTAAAACCTGAGATGCCATGATTGCACCAAACACATACGCAGTTTCAATACTTAAATTTGGAATTTTCATCATACTGATCGATAAATATGCACCCAACATTAAGGGTATATACAACGCTATTTGTTCGACTATAGCAAAATTCATATCACCTCTCCTGATTTCATCGCAACCAAAAGCTCATCAGGCAGATCAAGCCCTTGTTGCTGCATCGTCCTTGTGTTTACTTTTATTTTAAATTGTATATTCATAGAGCTTGGTATTTCAGATGGTTTTTTTCCATCTTTAAGTATCTCAATTGCTTTCTTTGCAGATAGCACACCATCATCATATTCATGAATACCATATGAAAGCGCGGCACCCTTGTCCCCAGAATTTAAATCAGATGCGCACAACGTTTTACCATTTTTGTTACATAAATTAATTAAACTTTCAATTCCAGATACAACCATATTATCTTTCAAAACCATAACCGTATCATGCGCATGAATAAATGTCGGCACTTTTTGAATTAAATCGCTAATATTAAAGATTTCTACAGCCTGAAAACCTATTCCAACTCGATTACAAATCTGCTCCACCACTTTACATTTTTTTTCCAGACCAGGCACGGCATTGTAAACTAACAAAATTGATTTCACATCCGGCTTGAAATAACGCAATAGATCAATTTGCTGATCAAAATCATCAGTCCCCGTTACCACGGTTACATTGTTACCCGAAGACTGCATAGATGCTATCATTTTGATATCTACCGGAGAATCTACAGCACCTGCAACAATCGGAATTTCTTTACCCCGTTGCTCACTGACCTCTTTCATGATAAGTCCCGGACCCGTAGCAATGGTAAACACTAAATCATAATCTTTTGCTACGATCTCTTCTGCCTGATGACGCATTAAAGTGCGATCACCATTTGCGTTATACAGTTCATGTTTATACGCAATCACACCATCAAGCGACTTTAAAAAGCCGTCTTGTATTGCTTCAAGTGCCGGATGTGTCGCAGGTACCATTATGGCTATTTTATACAACTTCCCGCCCGCAACAACACCAAAAGATTGTGCCACATGACCACTATCTTTTACCTTCGATTTTATAAGAACCACAATAACAAGACTAAATATCAAAACAACTGTAGCAATAAATTTTATATTGTGACTCATAACTATCCTATACAACAAAACACTCATAAAATGATAAAAAATCATATATCGATTATACGCGTAAAAAAAAATAAAAATAAATATGTGCCACTGTTATACTTCTGCAGAATATAAAAGTGACACATATGGGTAATTTAAAAATACTAAATTAATCCGCTAACGAGAGATGATAAACATTGAGGGGCGGAACGTTAAAATAAACTGTCGCTTGATCATGCAAACGCTCTGCGCGGAAATTTTGCATAAACGATTGAACGTTACGAAACATTTTCTTACGATCTGAGCCATAAAAATGTTGTAAAACTTGACCAACTATTGGATACTCAACATATGATAAAATACAACTTACATTTGCTAACGATTGGAAATGTTTAAGCGTTGCTTGAGTAAAATCAACACCTAAAGAGTTGAACGGCAATGTGGAAATAATAGCATCATATTTGAGATCTGACTGCCAATCTAAAATAGAACAACAATGTACCGCAACATTACTATATTCACGTAAACGTTCTACTAAAACATCATACATCACAGGATCAATTTCGATCACATCTAAATGATCTTGAGGGCGCAGTGATTTTGCAATACAAATAGATACAGCGCCACATCCACCACCAGCTTCTAAATAATTGCGAGGCTGCTCATCTGTAGCAACTCCAACAAATTTTGCTAATTCATATCCTGATTTTTCTGAGATAGGAGCAATTTCTCCCACTTGAGCATAATTATTAATATATCGAGTAAAAACGATATATATTTCTTGTAAATTAGTTGTATGTATATGCGATGATGTTAACATAATCACGAAACTGCAAAGCGCAAGGTGCTTTATAAATTGAGACATGTAAATCCTTTGTTTTTAATAAAATAAAATTTGGATAAAAAAGATATACCTATACTGCAAAAAAAATCTAAATATTGATTAATATAATCATATTTAGATAAAAAGATTGCTTGATACTGAAAGTATACCCATAGATTTTTTATATTGTAATACAAAATTATTTTGTTAAAACAATCGTTTTTTTACAAAAAAAAGTTTCTCTTTTTTATAAAAAAAACGATATAATAATCGTAAAAAAGCATAGCTCTAAAAAGGTGATTATGAAGTTATATTTTTTGTTTTTACTCACCATCTTTCATGGTTCAACAACTGCTTACAACAAACCAAAATCAACAGATCCTTTAATTGTCATCATACTCATGGTAAAAAATGAAGAACATGTGATGCAACCCACGCTGCAACCATACATCGATGCAGGGATTGATGCCTATGTAATCTTAGACACTGGATCAACGGACAATACAATACACATCACGCAAAATCTATTTCAACAACATAACATTGACAATGGCCATATCTTTGAGCAACCATTTATTGATTTTGCTGTATCTCGTAATTACGCCCTAGAGTGCGCTGAAAAAACATTTCCTCGCGCACAATTTTTCCTTATGATCGATGCTGAATGGTATATGCATAACGTACCGGGGCTAATTCAATTTTGCCAAAACAACCAAAACTGTTCAGAATCATCTTTCTTGCTACTCATGCGTGATTGTAGAATGGAAACAGCAACACAAAGATTATTTAAAGCTCAAGCTGGAATTCGTTACGAAGGAGCTGTGCATGAAGCACCTAATCAAATAACTACAAAACGAGTACCCAACAATATCTATTTTGAATTAAGTCCATCTCATCAAGGCATAGAAAAATCAAAACAACGCTGGGTCCGCGATAAAGAAATCCTTTTAAAAGAATATGATAAAGATCCAACAAACCTTAGAACCATTTTTTATTTAGCTCAAACCTATGCTTGCTTACAAGATTATGAAAATGCATGTCTGTGGTACCACAAAAGATGCGAGCAACATGGATGGGACGAAGAAGACTTTATGGCTTATTACAAACTTGCACAAGCATATGAATCTCTCAAAAAATGGAACACAGCTCTCTTTTATTACTTAGAAGCTTATAACCTCAGACCACATCGAGCAGAACCACTAGTATGCATTGCCGCTCACTACTGGCAAACACATAATTTCCACTTAGCTTTTATGTTTGCACAAAAAGCAACTACTATTACATATCCAACAAATGATAATTTATTCGTTGAATCTATTATGTATCATTATACGCGATACGATATATTAGGATGCGCGGCATGGTATGTTCATGAATATGAAATAGGAAAAAATGCAATTCTTAATGCCTTAACATATAATCCTTATGCTCAACATCTTATATCAAACCTCATGCTTTACTTGCAAACAATGAAAACATAATCATAACTTGCGCTCACAGATGTATTTTTATATTTACTTAAAAAAATAACTTGTTAGGGTATAAAAATTATTAACATTTTTATGTTAAAGGAATAAAAAAGAGGTATTGTGAAGTACAACATTCTATATGCATGGCCATTATGAATAATGCATATCACTACTTGAACAAGACAATTCTTCATAATAAATCACTTCATCAATCAAAGCTTCTGGTTGCAAAAAACTATCTCCTTATTCATATCGTTACAATATATTACAACCACTCCTTTTTCAAACAAAAGGATCAGTGTTTAATGAATTATTATAATAAAAATTAAAGAGTAAGAGTAAATAATGCTATACCGCAACATTTTTCATAATTGTATAAAAATTATAATAATAATTACATACCACACAATAACCAGTGCTACCGGAGTAACTGGTGCTACTGGCCCAACAGGCGTTATCGGAGCTAAAGGTCCTACTGGAATAACTGGTGCCACTGGCGCTACTGGAGTAACTGGAGCAACAGGCGCAACTGGTACTATCGGAGCTAAGGGCCCTACTGGTGTTACTGGTGATACTGGATCGACCGGAGTAACTGGTGCTACTGGCCCAACAGGCGCTATCGGAGCTAAGGGTCCTACTGGAATAACTGGAGTCACTGGAACAACTGGTGCTACTGGTGCAACCGGAGTCACTGGTGCAACTGGAACAACTGGTGCTACTGGTGCAACTGGCACAACTGGTGCTACTGGTGCCACTGGAATAACTGGAGTCACTGGAACAACTGGCGCCACCGGAACAACAGGCGCTACTGGCACAACTGGCGCCACCGGAGCAACAGGCGCTACTGGATCGACTGGTGCAACCGGTACAACCGGAATAACTGGTGCTACTGGATTAACTGGCACAACCGGAGCAACTGGTGCAACAGGAATAACTGGCGCTACTGGTCAAACAGGCACAACCGGCGCCACTGGAGTAACTGGCACAACTGGATCGACTGGAGCTACTGGATCGACTGGTGCAACTGGAATAACTGGCA
>Ga0214923_10000788_pt1 | contig 46937 bp, 48 predicted proteins | sample LL1510_MetaG_FD_177993 | JGI IMG/M metagenome (GOLD analysis project Ga0214923, IMG submission 177993) | Freshwater microbial communities from Lake Lanier, Atlanta, Georgia, United States - LL-1510 | ecosystem: Environmental > Aquatic > Freshwater > Lake | place: USA: Georgia | collected... | reverse complement strand
CCAGACAAATTGCCAAATAGGGGTAGAAAAGTAGCCCTGATCGACAGGAATAAGCCCGAACATCTTGTAGACGTCTTCGCTGCCCTCTTCCTTGATAATTTCAAACACATCATCAGCCGTGATCACGCCTAAAAAATGGTTGTGCTTATCAACCACCGGCACGTACAAGAGGCCATAGTGGTGCATTTGGTTGGCCACATCCTCCTGATCCTCATCAACCGAAACAATCAGCTCATTGTGAGCCATAATGCTAGCAATGTGCGTCTCCGGCTTGCTCAGCACGAGCTTATCCAGCGTTACGTACCCGACCAGCACGTCTTCTTTGTTGGTTATGTACATCCGTTGCATCACTGTTCTGGTATGGCTTAGCCGTTGGAGCAGCTCAACACTGCGACGCACCGTAAAATCTTTTTGCAGGGTGATGACATCGCTGTTCATGCGCCCACCCGCAGAGCGGGGGTTAAAGCTCAAGAGGGACAAAATCTGGTTACGCTGCTTGGATTGCAGCAGCTTAAGATACTTTTCCAGGTCCTCATCAGACAGGTAATCGAAAAGGTCGGTCAGCTCGTCGGCGGGCATATTTTTAAGCAAAATAGCGGCCTGATCAAGCTCAAGGGCCAGAAGCAAATGGGCCTGTTGCTGCTGCGGCAGCTTGCGGAACACGCGAATGGACGTTTCACGGGGGAGCTTTTTAAAGAGCGCGATCTGCCGGTCATCGTCCAGCTTATGAATGAGCATGGCAATGTCAGCATAGTGCTGCCCAAGCAGAATCTGCCACAGATCCTTGCCCAGCGTGGTATCTTCGGCAATGACCGCGTCGATGTTATTTTCTATCTGGAAGAGTATTTTCTTGATGGTGAGCATGACACCACTCCATCTTGCAAGCCAGCTAGTCTTACATCCCCGCGCCCCTCGGCAGCCCTATTTGGGACTAACGCCCCTATTTGAGCCTAACGGCTCTATTTGACTTTATTCTACTATATTCTACGCTGAGAATGAACTGTTTAGCTAGTCTTATTGCGGCTTTGTAGTAAGTCGTTACCCCAAAACACGGTCACCATGGCAAAAAACACCCCCATCGCCACCCTTACCTGCACCGACAATACGCTTGCAGGAGAGCGGATCGACAAGTTTCTACACCAAGCGCTGCCCGGCTACTCCCGCAGTTACTTCCAAGACCTGATCGCCCAAGGGCACGTCCAGGTAAATGAAAAAGCCCTCCAAAAAAGCAATTACACCATTAAACTGGCAGACACTGTCATCGTGACGCTCAAGACAAAAGAGTGGAACTTTGCACCAACGCCGGTAGATTTCACCGTAGTGGATGAACAACCAGACTTTGTAGTCATCAACAAGCCTGCTGGCCTGCTGGTGCACCATACGGCCACCGACCCAGAAGCGGTCACCCTGATCAACGGCCTATTGCATCGCTACCCAGAAATGCATGGTTTTGATAGCCCTGAGCGGCCTGGTATTGTCCATCGCATTGACAAAAATACCTCAGGCCTGCTGCTGGTTGCCCGGACCTTGCAGGCACAGCACGCCTTTGCCGCGCTGTTCAAAGAGCGCGCGATTGAAAAAACCTACCTGGCGGTAGTTGATGGGGTTACCCCTACCGCGGGACGCATTGATTTTCCGATTGGCCGCCACTCAACCGAGCGGCACAAAATGTCGGTGGTTGGCCTGGAATCACGCCCAGCCTTAAGTTTGTACACGCGGCAAGAGGCGTTTGCCAAGGCGTCCCTGCTTGCTGTGCGCATTGTCACCGGTCGCACGCATCAAATACGCGTCCACTGTGCCGCCATCGGCCACGGGCTGCTCGGCGATGAGATCTACGGCATAGCAACGCCGCTCATTGGTCGCCAAGCCCTTCATGCCTGGCAGATGGCATTCACCTACCAGGGCAAGCGCTTTACGTACGAAGCGCCCCTGCCAGATGACATGGGGCGCCTGCTTGAAGACCTGCGGAGTCAAAAATAAGACCTCACCACAAATCGATCAGGCCGCTAGTTCGCTTTCAGCAAAAATGCTAAGCGAGTAAAAACAACAAAGAGGCCGCCCGTTTGGGGGGCCTCTTGTCAGAAAAGTCTTTCTGGAAGTGTTAGTTATTCGAATTTATGAGCACCCGAACGCGGCCAAAGACGCTTAATACGAGCTACAATCGTCTGCAATCTGCTGTTCTCCATACGCGCTTCGTCAAGCGCTTTCACGCTGCTTGCCAGATCTTCTTTGTGCTTAATCTTATCTTGCTTGCGCCGCTTTTCATCTCGATTAAGCCCTTCTTCAAGGCGTTTTAGCGTATCATTTTTCTTGGGTTTCTGACCTAGAGGATAAGCCCTGATGGCAAGATAGTCCCTGTTCTCTTGCGCAAACTTGCTCTTTTTTGCTTTATAATTCTGATATTGAGCATCCGTTGCCTTGCTCGTCTTCCAGGCTTCTGCATCCATACCGGACTTTTTTGCCCGGAGAGAAGACTTTTGAGACTTTAATTGCTCTAGTCCCTTCCGAGCGCTCTGTATCCTTCTCTTCTCAGCCTTGCTATCCTTGAGCCTCATCTCAGCACGATTCTTAAAATTTTCTAAAGGCTCTACGACTTCCTTGTGGTGCCTGCTTGCCATCTTTGATTGATCCCTCAGACTCGCTAGCCTCTCGCGCGACAGCACCTGTCTTTCTTGCAAAGCCCTCGCCCGTGCACCCGCCATCCCAGCTTCTTGTGCAAAGCTGAGCGCGAGCAAAGCAAGCACTATCTGCTTACTAAATCCATTTTTAATCATAACTTCCTCCATCATCCTCAATAGCGGAACAGTGATATTTTCTATTTGTAACTTATCACGGGGATTGCCCCTGGAGCAAGGGTTTTGCACGTCAGCCGCGTCTGCCAAGTACTGCCCAACAAAAAGCGCGTATTTTGTTTGACTTTTCGTAATAAAGGCCTATAATTACGTCTCAATCAAACGATCTTTCTGATCTTGTTATCGCGGGGTAGAGCAGCCTGGTAGCTCGTTGGGCTCATAACCCAAAGGTCGCTGGTTCAAATCCAGCCCCCGCAACCAAATTTCCCCCTTATTTTTCGCAAAAACTGGTGTCCCATGAACTTTCCAACTATCCGTCAGTGGCGTATTCTGTGGCAGCTGCTCAAGCGCGATTTGTATATTTTCCGCGCCAGCTACCTGGATTATATGATCAACACCATTTTGTGGCCGGTACAGGCTGCCGTCGCCTTTGGGTACGTATTTCCGCTCATGGGCATGGACAAGAACTATGGCGCACTCATCATCTTGGCAACATTTGTGTACAAATGCCTTTATGAGTCGTACTTTCAGTCAAGCAACATGGTTGCCGACATCAATAATCTGCGCTCAATAGATTTTATCTTCACGCTCCCGGTTACGCCGTGGATGATCGTGCTGAAAAACATTGTTTATTTTATGATTCGCTGCTTTGCCTTGTGCGCCCCCATCCTGCTGATCAGCAAGGCGATCTTGCAAGACCGCTTCCCCCTCGATCAGTGGAGCCCTGGCCTTTCGCTGGTAGCCTTTTTTGCTACCACCCTCTTTTTTGCCCTGTTCACCGTGTGGCTGGCTGGCTGGGTAAAGGACCAACTTGCCTTTGAACACGTATGGGTGCGGTTTTTTGATCTACTGACGACCTGGGGAGGCTTCTGGTTCACCTGGCATACGCTCTATGCATTCTCCCCCACCCTGGGCTACATCACCCTGCTCAACCCCTTCACCCTGGCAACTGAAGCAATCCGCGCTAGCTTTTTTGGGCTCTCGTCAGCATTGGCATTTTGGCCATGCATCGGTGGACTCTTGCTGCAGGCAGCCATGATTGGTTTCATTGGCTACCGCAAACTGAAGCAGCGCCTTGATTTTGTTGGCTAGAAGGCTAATCAACCGAGGTAGAATCTGAATCGTAGCCTGCTCGCTCTAGCGGCAGTGCTGGCTCGAGAGGCGTAGGCAAAGCAAACAAGGAGCGCAATGTGTCCACGGCTTTCTTCTGTCGCCCCTCAACCCTAATGCTCACTACGCCAGCCTGAGACCTGGTTACCGCAGCACCGCAGCCAGCTGGTAGAAAAAGGCGAACCATAGATTCAAGCAGCTGATATGCGGCAATGGAGCACATCTTTGAAAACTGCTTATAGTTACGCTTTATGGGGCTGTGCCCAACGGTCACAGTCTCCACACTGCTGTTTTCCTCCCACCCTTCCGCCAACTGCGCAAAAAAGCAACCACAGGCCTTCTGCTTCTCTTCCACCGATACATCTTGCTGTTCAATATTTTGATAGACTTGGCATAGAAAGGGCACTGCGTTAATGACATCATGTTTGCACTCCTGAAAGCGCCATACCAAGGGCGGGCACGCAGGCAGCGCTTCGCACACACACGCGTGCAAAGCGGAAATGGCTTTTCTAACCGGCTCATTCAGCTTAACGTCCAACCGCTTGCGATGAAACGATCCATCAATAGTAAGGAGAGGGGCTTTTGCCAATGCATCCGTCAACTCGCAATAAAGACTAATCAAGTCGCCTAGATTTCGCAGATGATGCCTGCAGGCATCATCTGCGGCATGCAATGACGTAACCAATAACCCGATGACTAATCCTAAGCCAACCTTCATATGCACCTTTCTACGAGCAAAACTGACATGGTTGGCAAGCCTATCAGAAAAAATCAATCTTGATCAGAGTCAAGATCATCATCGGACGCTGAGTCCAGATCAGTGGATGCAGCATCATGGTGATTGCCTATAGGCGCTAGCCCGACTGCCAGGCAAAAACGGTTGCAATCCTCGAGCGTTAAGAAGGCGAGCGTAAAGTTCCTGCCTTCACGTCTCCGAGTGCGGCATTCAATCTTAAAAACAGGAAGCAATTTTGTGATCAGATTAATTTGCGCAGCAGTCCAAAATGTTTTGACGGCAAAATAGCGTCCGTCACGTTCTGAGAACTTCCACCCAATCTTAACCCGCTTCATTTGTTTGCCATAGAAAGCAATAATCTTGGCGACAATCTGCCCTGCTGCCTCCCTATGATCTTTATAACATTTGGTGATCATTCCCACAAAGGCGTCGGTAAGACAGGACTGAGCAACACCCTTATGCAGCTCCCGCCACAAGTCATATAGCTCTGGCGACATCCCAGCGCGACGCTCTTGCGCTATACAGGCGGCTGCAACGAAACGGGGTTTTTTAGCAATCGCTTTCCCACCATCATGTTCAACAAAGCTGACAAACAAGCCTTTGAACAAATGCAAGACATCATGCACATCTTCAACAGGGAAGCTCTGTTCTGTGTTTTCCGCACCAAACATGGTGGGAGCCACCAAAGCCCCTACGAGCAAAAACAACACACACCTACCAGCAGCTTTAATCATTAAGTCCCCTTCTCCCGTTAGATTTTAGTCAAACGGCTAAATTGTATCCGAAGGGGATCAGCGACTCAAGCTCTTTTATTGGCAACAAGGTATTTTATAAACGGTGCAGGCGTTCTTTTATTTGTAGCAGCTCGTCTTTAACCATGGCGATGTGACGTGCATGCTGCTGGCACGTAGTGCATGGCACAAGCGTTGCAACAGCCGTTGCTGGGGCAACAACCTGCGTATGAGGTGTTTCAACAACTGAATGCGCATGGTGTACTGGCTCTGGCATAGGCAATGCGGCCTGCGGCAAGGCAGGTAACGCAAGTGGTTGGGCGGCAAGGGCAGCTTCATGCTTAGCTTTTTCTGCAGCACGGCGTGCATCTGCGCGCTCTTTAAGCACGATAGGTAGCTGCTTGCGAGCGCCCTCAATCGTGTAGCCCTGATTGTACAAAAGATCTTTGATTGTTTGGAAGGTGTGCAGGTCATCAACGGTATAAAAGCGGTGGCCGCCTTCAGAGCGAGAAGCAGCAAGGTTGAATTCCTGCTCCCAGAAGCGCACTACGAATTTTTTAACTTTGAGCTCATTGGCAAGGTCCCCGATGCGAAACTGCCGTTGACCCATGCTCACGGTATGGTTCTGCATGCCCCTCTCCTTCCCTGGATAACATGATCACAACCTGCTTAGGTTGTACCACATCGCCATCTTTGATGGAAATAGTTTTGATATACCCGTCTGACGGGGCACATAGCTCATTTTCCATCTTCATAGACTCGATTAGGAGAAGCGCTTGCCCTTGTTTGACCGCTTGCCCAACCACCACCATGACGCGCGTGACGCGGCCCGCGAGGGGACTATGCACATGATCAGGATTCGCATTGCTCAACGCAGGCACTGCCGCTTGTTGCAGCGTTGCCGGAACAAAGCGTGCAGCAGGTTTTTTTGTCGGTTCCTCGACCAGAACCACCTGGTTGGTTCCCTGATGCAGAACCGCGTAGACATCATCGCGCTTGCAAATCTGCACCTGCAACAATTGTCCCTGGCATATGAACGATAGCACACCGCGCATAGCATCGTATTCAAGCTCCTGAATGGTCAGCTCATGTTCATCACCGGTCGGCAGCTGTAGGTGCGCTACCACGCTGCCATTTGGTTTGCGCTGGAGCGTGTAGGTCATCTGCACACCAGCAACCAGAAGCTTTTTTACCACCATTGTTGCTCCTTCCAACGACGTTGCTGTGCTCCTGGCAAGCTCTCGTGCTGGGACTTTTCTTGCCCCTGGGCGTAGCCCAGCAGTGCCACGGCAAGGCCGGCAAGCTGCAGCTCAGCTGCGTTGGCCTCCCCCTCGACATGCTCGAGCGGCAGGTCAGCCGCCAACGTGCGTACCAGATCTCGGTCCGCCAGTAGCTGTGTGTGAAAAGCACCTTGTGCAAAAAATGGTGCCGCTAGCAGGTTGCGCAAGAAAAGAGCATTGGTGGTCAGGCCATGAAAACACGCATGCGCAAGGGCATACTGCATTACCTGCTGTGCGTAGGCGCGCGTGGGGCCAAAGGTGATGAATTTGGCAATCATCGGATCAAAAAATGGTGAAACAACCGCACCAGCATGCAAGTCATGCTCAATGCGCAAAAAAGGATGCTGCGGCAGGGCCAGCAACTGGATAGTGCCAGCGGCAGGCATAAAATTATGTTCTGGGTCTTCAGCATACAGGCGGCATTGAATCGCATGCCCATGCTGCCTAATGCTCTCTTGCTGCAGCGGCAAGTGTTCCGTTTGCGCCAAGGTTAACTGCAGATCAACCAGGTCAAGGCCGGTGGTCAACTCGGTCACCCCGTGCTCCACTTGCAAGCGGGTATTCATTTCCAAAAAGTACCAGGACTCGTCAGGGGCCACTACAAACTCAACCGTGCCGATGCTATCATACTGCACCATGCGTGCTAGGCGGCAGGCAGCGGCATACAACTCCTGTTTGGTAGCATCACTGATAAACAGGGCTGGAGCTTCTTCAATAATTTTCTGGTGTCGCCGTTGCAACGAGCATTCGCGCTCAAACAAGTGCACCACCGCGTTACCATCGCCCGCAATTTGCACTTCGATGTGACGGCCGGCAAGAATATATTTTTCTATGATCAAAGAGGTCGTTTTGGTTTGCTTGGTAGCCTCAACCACCACTTGCTCCCAGGCAGCCGGAAAATCCTGCGGCGCCAGAACGCGACGCATGCCTTTGCCACCCCCACCGAGCGGATCTTTGATAATCACCGGGTAACCTATGCGCTCTGCCGCTTGCGCAGCAGCAGAAGCACCGGCGGATGAAAGATCAAGCACCACGCTTGCAGGCAATACGGATACGCCAGCACGCTGAGCAATTTTGCGCGCTTGCTCTTTGCTTGCCATCGCAGCAATCACGTGCGCGGCTGGCCCGATCCATGTTAAACCGGCATCGGTCACGCGCTGTGCAAATACCGCATTTTCCGCAAGAAAGCCGTAGCCGGGGTGCACCGCATCGGCGCCGGCAAGCCGCGCAATCGCAATCAATTCTTCTTGATTCAGGTAGGCACTAAAACCACTGCCCGACAGCGGATAGGCAGCAGAGGCTTGGGCAACATACCGCAACTGCTTATCTTCTGGTGCAAATACGGCAATGGTGCGCAAACCGCGTGCATGACACGCAGCTTGAACGCGCAGCGCTATTTCGCCGCGGTTTGCAATCAGGACGGTGGTTAGTTGCTTCATTGATGCCAATCACTGTTATTTGTTCGTCCTGGCTACGCATCAGCCATGACGAGCGGCCATACAAGTTCCTGCGCCGCGCGATCCTGCGCACTCCCCACGCCGCTTCCTCTGCCGGTAACTTGCTCACACGCTGATAAAAATTGTTGAACACTGTACTGAATTACTTTGTCTGGAGAGGTAAGACACCCAATAAAGTGGTCCTGTGGGAGCTGGAAGAACAAATCGCATGCCAGCTTGTACAGTTCTTTCTGCTTCAAATGATTACGCACGTGCTCATGCGACGTCAGAATAACTGTCTTTTCAGCGGTCGGAATCGCGTTGTAGAGCGTTTCAAATTCGTAGCGTCTAATCATGTAGTCGTCTTTGCCAAAAAAGAACAAGAGCGGCGTCTTTTTAAGCGCGTCGACGTAATCCAGCAAGCAAATAGCACTGTTGTGCTGCAAACCAATAATGTTGGCCGCCAAAAACTCTGCTACACTCTTTGCCAGATTTGAACTCAAGAGCCAGTGATCGGCAAGTCCGCCCGATTGCGGGTTATCAAGCGTTGCCAAGTCATCGCGTACTTTTTCAACATACAACGGCAACGAAAGCCAGCACCCATCAAGCACTAATTTGTCAAACAAGCCGTGGTTAAGCACCTCTTGGTAGCCAGCATATTCTGCACGCAGTTGCTTGATCTCTGTCTGCAGCTTAACGGGGAGCTGCGCAACTTCGTCATCTGATGAACGCATGCCTTCAACCAAAGAGGCTGTTTTGGTGAAAATGAACGCGGAGTAGCAGACCCCTAAGCCATACACCTTGGCATAGCCATTACCACTGCCCGATGCCCGCTTGGCACGGCGAAATCCTTCCACCACTGCCAGCACATCGCGGTGCTCCTGCACGCCAAACGTTACCACGCCGGGCCTAATACCAAACAACCGCTGCACTGGATTGAGTATGCATTTTTCTGGGTAAATGCCATGGCCCCGGAAGTCCATCAAAACAATATCGTAGTCAGGAAACATGTCGATGAATGGGGACATTTGCTCGCGAAAGTTAGTAAAGCCACCGCCAACAACCAGCAGCGTGTCACTGCCGCGGTCAAAGTACGTAGCGCCCAGTTGCTCACCATCCAGCGTGTTAACCCACTTCAGGCTGCCAATGTTGGCCTTGTTCGGCTTTTTTTTGATGTGGTACTGGCGCACGCGCTGAGCATTAGAAAGAAACTCGGTGTTGAAAAACATCGACTGTCCCAAATCGCGATTGATGACCTGAGCAACCTGTTCTACCCCTTTATCAAATTCACGACCAGGCTGATCGTTGTACACAAGCGCTGTTTTGTAGTCATAGACAAAATTATCATTGCGGGAAAAAGGAACGCGCAGGTCTTCTAGAGAGGCACATACCGGTGCCATGGCTACTATCGTCGTAAAGAGGAGAATGAGAAACTGGTACATGAAAAAGGTCCTTGTTCGCCAGAATATCCACGCAGCAGAACGAATAACGCGTTCGCTCACTCTTTAGGATTGATGGAGAGCGAACGGGATTCTTGGTCTGCTCAACCTACTACAGAAGCGCTGAGACGGCATAACGACCGCGCTCAGGCAGCTGCGCATCGGCGCAGCCGAACTCACTCTAACGAGCCCATTCTCACCTGTCAACACTAGTTAATTACAAAATGAATTTAAAAACAGCCATTAGCCTAATTGCCGACATTTGTTTATGCTAATCATCAAGTTCCGATTGAAAGAAAACAATGAGCTGTTCCACTTTACGCAAAGATTTTCCTCTTATCAACCGCATCCAAGGCGCTTACTTGGACAACGCGGCTACTGCGCACAAGCCCCAAGCAATGCTTGAGGCAATGGCAGCCTTTTACGAGCATGATTACGCCACCGTTAACCGCGGGCTGTACGCTGCGGGCGAACAAGCCACCGCAGCATGCGAGCAGACCCGAGCACGTGTTGCACAGTTGATCAATGCAACACCTCACGAAGTTATTTTTACCAGCGGCACTACGCAAAGCATCAATCTGGTAGCAAGTAGCTGGGCATTGCAACATTGCCGTGCAGGCGATCAAATCGTGCTGACAGAAGCGGAACATCACGCCAACTTGCTCCCCTGGCAAGAGGTGGCAGCAAAAACGGGGGCTCAGCTTGTTTTCATCCCACTGGACCGGTCATCACTGCAACTAGTCGACGCCACCCCGTACATTACCCCCCGCACCAAACTGGTGGCAGTAACGCTTAGCTCAAATGTGCTAGGCGACGTCTGGCCTGCTGGCTACCTGCACGCCTGCATTGACAAGGCACATGCCGTAGGCGCGGTGGTACTGCTTGACGCTGCACAAGCAATTGCACACCAGCCAGTAGACGTTCAAGCACTAAACGCCGACTTTTTAGCGTTCTCCGCCCATAAATTATTTGGCCCTACTGGCCTTGGCGTCTTGTTCGCCAAGCAATCACTCCAAGAAACCATGCAACCCTACCAACGCGGCGGCAGCATGGTGTATGAAGCGCACTTTGACCACGCCGTGTGGCAAAAAGGGCCGGCAAAGTTTGAAGCTGGCACCCCGCCAATTGCAGCCATAATCGGTTTTGGCGCCACCCTGGCTTATTTGCAGAAAACTATCTCCTGGCCAGCCGTGCAAGAACATGAAACAGCCCTGTGCAGGCAACTGCTAGCGGGCTTACAAAAGCTACCGCGCGTTACTATTGTTGGCAATCCGGCAGTAATCGCAGCACACGGACACCTTGTTTCTTTTGTTGTTGCAGGCATCCACGCACACGACATAGCCAGCGCCCTTGGCAGCCAAGGAATAGCGGTGCGAGCCGGCCACTTATGCGCACAGCCGCTGGTGGACGCGCTTGGTTTTAACTCCTTGGTACGCGTAAGCGTGGCGTTGTATTCCAACGAGCAGGACATTGCACTCTTTTTGCAGACGCTGGAACAGACTATTGGCTTGTTTACAAACATCCTGGAGCAGCCATGAGCGCGTCACTGTACCAAGAAAATCTGATTGAACACTTCAAGTATCCGCAAAACAAAAAAATCTTAGAACACCCTGATTTTGTGGTCCACGAACATAACCCCTCCTGCGGTGACCGCGTGAGCATGCAAGGATGTCTCACCAATGGCGTCCTGACCGAGGTAGGCTTTCAAGGCTCTGGTTGCGTTATCAGCCAGGCGGCAGCATCCATGCTCACTGAGCACTGTTTGGGTAAAGACATTGCTGCTATACTAGCGCTCTCTGCTGATGACATGACGGCGCTGGTTGGCATTCCGCTTGGGCCAACGCGGCTCAAGTGCGCCATCCTATGCCTCCATGCATTGCAACAGGGATTACGCGATTATCTCAAGCAATGAAAGGATGCCATGCTTTCTGTTCAGCTTTCCACCAAGCCCTTTTGGGACCATGCGGTGGAAGGATTTGTCGTTCTGCTTAAAAACAATCTGGAACCGGTTAGCCCGGCAGCGTCGCTCGATTACATCGAGCAGCACTACTACCCGCACCTGAAAGAGCTGCTCAAAAAGCACCAATTTGAGGGTGACAAGGGACAGTCTTTTGTGCTGACAGGACAACGCGATGGTAAGCTGGTGCAATTCTTGTTCGTCGGCGTGGGCGCGCTGCACGGCTCGTGGCACCATGACTTTGAAACACTACGTCGTGCCCTTGCAAGCGGCGTGCACAGCATGAAGCGCCATGGCATCACCAAAGCCGTTATTGCCCAGCCAGAAGCCACACACTTTAAGGTAGATGCGGCAGAGCTGACTAAGCAGCTTGCTATTGTTGCTCACATGGCAGCCTACGAATTTACGACCTTCAAATCAGACAAAAAGAAAAAGCCTTGGGATGGCACGCTGACTATTGCAAGCACCCAAACAACTGAAACAGCGCTCAACCAGGGCAACATCATCGGTTGCGCTATCAACCAAGCACGCCACTGGGCCGATTTACCAGCAAATCATATGACGCCTACCGTGCTGGCAAATGAAGCGAAAAAAATTGCCGACAAACACGGCTTTAAAAGTACCATTTTTGGCAGAGAAAAAGCACTTGAGCTGGGGATGGGAGCCTTTTGCGCGGTTGATGCTGGCTCTGAGCAAGATGGCAAGTTTGTAGCCATTGAATACAAAACAGCTACTCCCCAAGCACCTACGATTGCTTTGTGTGGCAAGGGCGTTATTTTTGACACGGGAGGCATTAACCTCAAGCCAACCAGCGGCATTGGCGGCATGAAATTTGACATGTCAGGCGCCGCAGCCGTTATCACTGTTATGGACGTTATCGGGCAGCTCAAGCCCAACATAAACGTCATCGGGCTCACCCCGCTGGTAGAAAATATGCCGAGCGGCAAGGCTTCACGCCCCGATGACATTGTTACCTGCATGAATGGCAAAACGGTGGAGATCCAGAACACCGACGCTGAGGGGCGGCTGATCTTGTCAGACACCCTGTGCTACGCGGAGAAGTTTTACCAGCCTGACATTATCATCGATATCGCTACGCTGACCGGCGCCGTGCAACACGCGCTTGGGCACTTTTACACAGCGGTAATGACCAAAGATGAAGCGCTAGCCCAAACGCTGGTCAGCCTGGGGCGCAAGACAGGTGATAGGACCTGGGAGCTTCCGCTGGATGAAGACTTTAAAGGAGCTATCCGCTCAGAAGTTGCTGACATGCATAACAATGGATCGTCCGCATACTACGGGGGCACTATTGTCGGCGGCACCTTCCTGGCAAACTTTGTGGAAAAGGCGCGCTGGGCGCACTTGGATATTGCCGGCACGGCACACGACGTGCCTGCCGTCAACTACGTCGGCAAAGGCGCCACGGGCGCTGGCATTCGCCTGCTAATTGAATTTGTCTTAAGCCAAGCACAAGCTTAAATGAAAAAGGGGCCGTAGATACGGCCCCTTTTTTCTATGCGAAGCTAAAAACCAAAATATTTATTCCCCCCTCGGCCGCAAGACATATACTACCTTGCCAGCTTGCAAAAACAAGCGGATTGCACCGTCCACCAGCAGAGGGTTGCAATCCTCAACAAGCTGCCGGTTAATTAGCGACTTGTTAGAATCTGCTTTCGCCAACCAGGCTATCGTTACTGGGAGATGCTGGTTTGCATAACGCAAATGGATGGTGCTGTCACGAGGATCACTTCCTGCTAGCGGGCCCATATCGACCACTGACAATGAGGTAAAATGCTTGCCAAACGGATACGCTTCCTTAACGCTTGCAGTCACAGCATGCAACTCTAGGGTAAAACAAGTCCCTTTCTGCGCCTTCTCCCATAGAGTGTAGAAAAAACCCCCTTGACGCCAGTCTTCATCCGCATACCACGGATCTACGCCAAGGAAGTGAACATGTACGACGCCCACAGCACGCAGGCAACGGCTCAAAATAAACAAATGCTTCAGCATCCCAGCACCCACTTCTAAGTGGACGGCAGGGCGGCGCGGATCGCGTCCATACTGGCTGCCAAGCGAACTTTTTTTATACCACCAAGCCAAACGCTTGATATGCTCATGCCGTTGGTCACGCGATGCATTCTCGCATTCACACCAGGCGAGGAATTCACCGTCATATTGGACTTCTGTCTCTTCTTTCACTTGTCTAGTGAACTCCGCTAATTCCTCGTGAGCATCCTCAATAGCCCTGTCAAGAAGGGCGTTGGTTTCAGAATCTATTTGAGGAATGTCAAGCGCACGGGCTGCTCCGTACACCATTCCCCCTGCTATCATACCGCAGAGCAGGAGATGCAATAACAAACGCTTCATGAGTCGCTCCTAGCCGAATAAGTGTCTTCATGGATCTCTTCCCCATTAAACAGACAAGTGGCAATGGCATTGTGATGCAAGTAAATGCCGTTAGTCAGGTTGGAAACGGCCGCTTTCACCTCCTCAGCACCGACATGACCAGTCCTGCTAACAGCAGAGTACGACGTGATGAAACCCATTAGCGATCCCGCACGCCCAGTTTGACGCTCTTTCGCTTCAAATTGCTCGATTGCCTCAATACTCTCAGTGACGACCAGCTTGTGCTGCTGAGCCGCGTCGCCCAGCAAAAAATCCCACGCTAGATGGCAGTACCATGCATAATCTTCATTGGCAAATTGAGGATGCTGCGCTACATAGCGCATCGAGGTCAAGCCTGCCGCGCGCAAGCATTCGCACAGAACATACATTTGCTTGAGCCCCTCAGCATACAGCTCTACGTGGTGCATTACCGTTCCATGAGGCAAGTCGTAGCTTTGATCATCTAGGCGCGTAGCCAAGGATGCAGCATGCCGACAACGCAAGTCCACGTCCGCCTTGCCTTCATCCCAATAGAAAATCTCTTGCTTGTCATAGTAGTTATAAAGAACTACAGGCCAATAAGATGCCCCTGGTTCCCAGACTGAGCCTCCCACCTCGTACTGCTTAAGCTGAATCTGCTTACCTAGCTTTCCACTCGCCTCTGCTGATACGCAGGCGGTTTGATATTTTTTGAATGCCGGCACCAAGGTGCTCACACGTTTTTCTGCAGCACGAGCAACACGAAGCATAAAATCGCCCCAGTCTTCCTCCTCGTCCTGCTTCAGAGGCCATTGCTCATCATCGACAATTGCAGTCGATGCAGCCCCTTCAAGCACACCAACAGGATCGGCAGCTGCTAAAGGCATAGAAAAGCAGAGCGTCAGAGACATCAAAGTAAATAACCATGCGCTCATGAAAAACCTCCATTACGGTAAGAATTAATTATCTATCTTAACGAACTGACATGAAATTACAGATAGAAATATACACCGGGACGCTATTTTCGTCAACTTTGCTCATGAAAAAAGGGATTTCTAAAAAAGCTGCTTGCTTGGGTAAAAAAAGACGTTTTTTGAGCGAAAATTATTTTGACGGATGCATTTTTTTTCACTATTCTTCATGAACACTTAGATGCTCTGATTTCTTCAGGCATTTTTGGGCGAATAGCTCAGTTGGTAGAGCATCTGCCTTACAAGCAGGGGGTCACAGGTTCGAGTCCTGTTTCGCCCACCATACTTCTTCTTGCGCCAAGCCGTCGCAGGCAAAGCCGAAAACGTATGGTAGGTCGTTTAGGGCGCTCTCTTAGGCGCTCATCTTTTTTGACATTGCCGTTCCCCGATAGCTCAGTTGGTAGAGCAAACGACTGTTAATCGTTTGGTCGCAGGTTCGAGTCCTGCTCGGGGAGCCACTGATTCCGGTTAACCATAGTTTGGTCAATCTTTTCCATCACCATTAGCTTCTGTCCTGAAGGATCGTTCATATGAATTCACCAGCCCAGATAGCAACCACCTACTACCACGCTATGGCAAGCAAAGATCTAGCGGCGCTTACCGATCTATTAGCAGCCGATGTAACCTTACTCAGCCCCCTTGCAAAAGCTGCGGGCAAAGAAGAAGTGGCAGCTGCGGTAGGCAGATTCATGTCTTTTTTCGCATCACTCAAGATCAGAGCTTGTTTGGAAGCAAACGACAACCAAGCAATGGTTGTGTACGATGTACATTTCCCTGAACCCATCGGCATAGTGCGCACCGCTGCTTTACTTACCTTGCGTGACGGCAAGGTATGCGCCAGCGAGCTCTTTTTTGACGCACGCCCTTTTGTAACCTAACACGCAATCTACTTTAAACAGGCTGCATTACGAGAACGACTATGATTATTAAACCTCTTGCACCCGAAGAAAAACCAGCCATCCTTGCCGAGCTTGAAGCGCTTGAAAAGCAACCCACCAACGGCTGGGATGTTAAATATCCAACACTCTTCAAGGCATTGACCGATGCTGTTGCTTCTGCCGCTGGGCAGCTCAACATGCCGGCACCAGGGCTTGTAATTCAATGCAAGGGGCTTTGGACTCCCAACGCGCTCGCTATGATATTCCCCGGCAACGTAACGCAGATGCATTTAGGCGCACACTTCTTAAAAACATACTTCCTGTGCACGGACGAACACATCGCCGACCAGCGTCATGCATTTTTTGAGTGGGTGCTTATGCACGAGCTTTCTCACCTTGCCGATCCGGCATTTAAATTTTACGCTCAGCACCGGCAATTCTTCCAATACGCCAGCGCTGCAGGCGTTATGCTTATAGAAGTTGGCGTAATTGGCTATTGGGTGCCAGTCATACCGATGTGGCCTCTTCTTGGCTTGGGTGCTGCTCTTGTCATTGCCTCTAAATTCGCGCTCAAGTGGGCACACTATCGCTTTGAATATACCGCTGATGCAGGCGCCACGCGTGCACTGCGCCCCTGCAACCTAACGGTAATTGAAAGCGGATTAAAAAATATCGTCAAAGAAAGCGAAGCCATAGCTGAATATATTGCCCGCGAAAGCAATGTGTACGGCTCGGGGCTGCTCGGCCGCTGCTATATTGCGTGGAAAGCCCGCAAATTCAAACAGTCGATAACCGCGTTCCACCCACCGCTAGCAAAGCGCATGCAAGCAATAATGGCAATTAATAATCAAACACCTAGGTAGATCGAGGAATGTGTGTATGCATCTTTATGCAATTCTTTTAGCCACCCTATGCTGCGTAGCAAGCAATGCAAACGCTGCAGACGCAGCAGATCATCAGATCAAGCGCCTTTCCTGAAGACGCTTGATCGAATACTCTCCAGAGGATTCGGGTTGGCGCTGTCTTAGATGCATGATTATCTTCAACCAGCAAAATACCGCCCAAGATTCCCCCGTGGAGAGCCTGCTCGCTCACATGGCACATTCGCACCCACAGGAGCCCTATGCGCAGGTTCCTGTCAAACGTACTCGGTTTGAAAACTAGTTTTTACTTACATGCAAGTAATAATCACCTTTAATAATCCAACAACCAGGTAAATCTAGGAGATTTTTGTATGCATCTTTATGCAATTCTTTTAGCCGCCCTATGCTGCATAGCAAGCAATGCAAACGCTGCAGACCGCAAAAGCGTTTCTGTTAGCGAGCTTGAAGAATACGAAGTATATTTTGTGGGAGCATGTCTTCAAAAGCGTGGATTGATCTCCCATGAGCAACATCTATTTTCAACGGAAGAAGGAGAAAAGGTCCAAGAAAGCGGTTACTATTGCAATTGCGTAAAGGACGGCAAGGCTTGCCGTAGATTTTTTGATGAAAGAAGAACGGATTATTTAACTGGCCCACTGGCTAGCGCTTTGGCACACGTGCAAGAAAACCACCCAAGGGCGTGGCAAAGCTTGCCAGCAATTCCTACCGCTGAAGAGCTCCTGGACTGAAACTCATTTGACACCTGTGTGCAAGTGCCAGCTTCCGGCAAAAGAGTTGGCGCTTGCACGCAACACCTAAAAACACGAATTAATCATGCGCCTTCTACTTTCATTCCTGCTGCTGCTTGTTACCCTGCACTCTCCCGTAGGCGCTGCCACATCACCAAGCGACCTAGCCGAGGAGGATGCGGAAGAAAACCGTTTGCGCTTTGAATACAACGTAATGCGATCGAAGGTGGTAGAAGAAAAAAATGGCCTTCTGGTACGATGCAATGTCCCATCCTGCCGGTTCACGGTTAAAAAAGAAGAATGGGAGTGGGCAATGCTCAAACATCTCAAAAGCAAGCACCCACAGGTTTTTTCTCGCTTGCCACCATTTGATGGTATCGAATCTGCACGATAGGACAGGATGAACAAGGCGTTCTTACTACTCCTGCTGGCAACCCTGATCAGCTTTTATGAGGCTGCCGGCGGATCTCAATATCCTCCCATGCGTCAGGATGCCCCGGCAAATCAACGCCCTTCTCTTAATCAAGCACTCCAGGCAGCGATAGAAGATTTTCTAGAACACGATATGGGGGGCTGGACCTGCACCTTTCTGGTTGAAGGCTCGCCATGCAATTGCACCTTCTTTGCTAGCAGATACCAAACTGCTGACCGCTTGGCAGTTAATCACCTCTTCTCGGTACATATGCGACATTTGGCAAATTAGGGCTGCCCGCCCCGTCCACCAAATGCTAAACTTAGAATATTATACATTGGAGGTTTTTGTGAAGTTTTATGCTTTGTTGTTTATCACTTTCCTGTCGCTGCCAAATACCTTGATCGCCGGTCAACAATATCCTCATGATCAAAATATGATGGAAGAAGCAGGAGCAACCTTAGTTGAATACATAGATGATGGGCACTGTTGCAAAGTGTCGGTCATGCGGCGCCGTCAACGCGTTTCGTGCCATCGCTATTTTACAGGCAATACACCCCAGGAAAGCTTTCAAGCAGCTCTCGCTCATCTAGTGCAAAGCCACCCTGAGGCATTCAATAGTGCTGTTCGCAACGTGGCATATCGTTTGATCCCGGCAACGCGTCCTGGAAGCACTAGTAGCGATCCTGCTGCTGAAAGTAATCACGGCAGACGCGTGCGCCAGCGTCGTTCGTAGGCGTTGCTCAAATAAATCAATTAAGGGAGGTTATTTTTATGAAGGACAAATTGTTATCTTTCATCCTCGTTGTTCTTGCTAGCGGCATCAGTGAATGTCATGCCTCAAGCACCCAACCACCAGGCAACTCGCCGCGCAAGGCGCCAAAGCGCGTTCGCGGGAATGCGGTGCTAAATCGAGCAGTTAAACGAGTAACCAATCCCTACGAGTTCATCAAGCAGGAATCGCCAGCTACCGATGCTAGAAGAGAGCTCGCCAAACCCTATCTAGAACAACATCCAGAGATGGTATGCGGCATCTGCGAGGTTAATCTTTCAGAGGACGACACTCATGCCAACCTGTGGCGCTGCACGCTACCCGCATGCCTCAAAATTCAAAAGGGAAGAAAACAGTGCGCTTGGGTATCTACATGCCTAACAAGTGTATTGCGCCACCAAGAAGACGTGCTCAGGATACAGGATAGGCGTCCCCCTCTGTGGGACTACGAAAGAACGCGAGCGGAACTAGAGGGTGAGCAACGCGTTATACGCAGCAAACCAAAGCAACGTCATCAAAACAAGTTTCGGATGCCAAAACCTAGAACGTTCACTTCAAAGCAGGTTACTGCTTTCAGACAAAAAGTTGAGGCGGCATTATCATCCGGTGAAGACGCCGCCTTGGTGGGTCTTATCAACGTCGCTTGGCAATGCACCAACGAACGATCGACCGCAACCCCTGGAGGCTCACCGCGTGGAATGGAAGCAACAGCACCTGGGGCCCTAGTTGATAACGATACTGCTGATGACGAAGAAGAGGACATTCCAGACGCACCACATGCGGAGGAATCGGAAGAACTCGAGCAGCCGGCATCAAAGCGCTCTGGTTGTATCATTTCGTGAGAGAATTATAGCAAAAGAAAGGCCCGACCGATTGGTTGGGCCTTTCTGCTTTTATGATCTACGCTGGAGAGCGAACACACTGAACTAACTGAACAAGCATGTCTAGCTGCTCACTATATTCTACTTCTGAGTCTATCAAGCTTTGCCCGAAGTACCGTGCAAGGTTGTTGTAGTGAGTAACCACATCAGCCCTGAAGCTTCCCACATCATTGATGAGGAGCACTTCTCGTGCCCTAGCACGGCCGTCCTCAAAGGGGGCGCTAGCGACCGTCGATGCACTGTTGTAGTTATATGCCCTGCGCAATCTGTCCGCTAATTCATTCGCTACACGCTGACACTCAGCTGCAGGCGTCTGACCAGCACGGATGGTATCCCAAGACACGGTCCCCACAGCGCTTTTTAACTCTTTTCTATTTTCGTCAGTTGTTATATTTTCTACCCACGCAGCTACATCAGCAAGGACGCGCGCTGGCGACAAATCTGCATTCCACTCTTCATCCCTCAATAACGGCAGCGGCTCAGGACCTGATGGCCGAGAAGGAGCAAGGAAGTTAGTGACACGGCGATCCATATTTGCAAGCACGTTCCTCATCATTTCCATGCCCGCATCTTCTGCGCTTGCAACCACTGCTCTTGCACGCTCAACAAATGTTGGTGCCGATTCCGCAGCAGCGGGAGGGTTCTCGCTGATGGCCTGTAGTGCTGCGACAAGCGCGTCCATCACCTCATCTAGCTTTTTACTGTTTTTCCAGGCAGGGTTAAGCTTTTTTAGTAGAGTGTTAACGCGGTTGATGAAAGTAATGCGCATAACAGATGAATTAGTATAATAATCTTGGTACAGCCTCTGCAGAGCTTGCACGCGATAGCCCAAGTCATCAACGAAGGCTTGAAGTTTATCTTTATCTGATAGCGTGGAACTTGACGAGTAAATACCTCTGAGAGCTAACCATAAGTCACGATCTTCTGCCATCAGAAAAGAGTTGGCATGTGCAAGCAGGAGGGTCTGGCCTTCCCCCAATATGTGGCTTTTATAAAGCGCCTGCGCCTCCTTCTGCAACGTGGGAGAAATTCCACGTTCAAAATTTTTCTTCTCTTCAAGCAAAAAATTGGTTACCGCAGCAAGGGCAGCCTTGCCGGTCAAACCCTGGCTGGGCGCTGCTTCGGCCGCATACGCACCCTGCAGGGCGCAAGAAAGCATAACTGCTAAACTGAGTATAGGTAACTTCACGCTGATTCCTCCATTTTTATCACTATCTGCTTAACCTCACTAGACCAATTCTATTATTTCTAATAGAAAACAATCAAGAGTTCGCATACAGTCGCGCTAGCCGCAGCCACGTGGCAAAAACGGTTGGAAAGCGTGTTTTTTGCCAAAAAAGGCCTTTTTACATGGTTTTTGCATGCGGGTGTACATCCTAGCAACATATGCTAAAATAATTCAAACAGAATTTAAACGTTTCCAATCGAAAATGAAGGTTATTTCTATGAAGTTGTCATACGCTTTTCTTATCACCCTAGCGGCCATCGCTTGCGCTCAAGTTGGCGTAGTTGATGCCGCGCATATGCTCTTGTACCAGGTAGGACAGAAGCGCCCTTACCCGCCGCACTCTTCTTACCCGCAATACCCGCTGCCCCTGAGGGCAAACGCAAGGCCGGCACCAGCAGTGCCGAAGATTGACTTGACGCAAGTGGAGCGACACGCAGACGGCACCTTTCATTGCCCCCATCCAAGCTGTCCCAAAACAAGCCCAACAAGCGGAGGCATAAAAAACCACTACGCCCAGAGACACTGCCGCCCTGTAAAATATGACTGCCCGGTCGAGGGATGCGGCAGCAAACTTGCTAGCCCGGCCAGACTAGACACCCATATTGTTTCAATGCATCCAGGCGCCAAAGAGGCGCTCTTCATTTGCTCTAGCTGCCGCAAACGATTTGATAATTACGAGCTTTGTAAGCACCACGTGCATTTCGAGTGTTGGGATGGCAGCTCTGTGATAGATAACAGAACTGCCCACCAGCGGGCTGCCGAAAAAACCGTAGCGCAGGTGCTGGCAGAAATGCTGCCGAGCGCTGACTTGCCCCCTCTAGCCGAGCAACCAACATCAATCGAGCCATTGCCTCACGACAACTAAACAAATGTGGATAAAAGTAAGAGGGCCCCGGACATGAAATCCGGGGCCCTCTTACTTTTATTACAAATTATGCGCTTAGCTGACTAGCACTTCTGCACGGCGGTTAGGCGAAAGGGCCTTGATCAAGGCTGGGCGGCTCTTAGCATCAGACCACACTAGTGGGTGCTCGTAGCCCAAGCCTACTGTCTTCACAGCTTCGGCTGGCACGCCATGCTCAATCATTTCATGCTTGACTGACTCGGCGCGGCGTTGGGACAGGGCCAAGTTGTAAGCCGCCGAACCGATTTGGCAGGTATGGCCTTCAATCACCACATTTTTACCATCTTGCACGGCTGCTTTGGCAAGTTCAACGTCTGCCGCTACCACATCGCGTTGGTCGGCGCGAATGTCATTTTTGTTAAAGTTGAAGTGAACAACCTTAAAGCCATAGGCCGCATTATGGTCGGCATCTTGGGCTGCTATGTCGTTCCGATCAACCTCGATATTGTTGCTTGCTAAAGCTTTGCCGCTTTCTTTGCCCTCTAGCGAAAGGTCTTCGTCAACAAAGGCAAGCTCGGAAACATTGTCGTCAAATAGGTTTTCGGTCTCGTCTCTCAGGACAGGGAGGTCGGTCATGGCGACTTTTTTAGTCTTTTCCACGCATTTTTTGCTCTTGTCGCATTTTTTACCACAACCTGCTACAAAGATGACAAACACGGCAAGTAACAAAGACAGCCTGTTCATCTTTTCCATTGAGTTCTCCTTAGCCTTATTGGGAAATTTCCTACCTATTGCAAAAATCTTTAGGTATACTGCTCGGGTGTATTACCTTCGTGATACACAAACATCTTACTTATTTTTTTTGAAAAATCTACCGCGATTCTCCTATGCGCACTGAATGCATGGTTGAACATGTAACAAGGCACGGACTGTGAAAAGAATACTCATCAACAAAGATTCATGGCAAACGCGCGTTGCTATTTTGAACAACGAACGCCTCCAAGACATCTACTTTGACACCCACGACAAAGAAGATTTGGACCGCTGTTTTTTCAAAGGACGCGTTTCAAAAGTATTGCCGGGCATCCAGACAGCTTTTGTCGACATCGGTCAGCAAAAAGCCGGATTCTTGCACATCACTGAAATTGATCGTGCGCTTGCCACCGAAAAAATTACCGAACACTTGCAAGGCGAAGATTGCCGCGAGGAGTTCACCGACCGAGAAATTAAGAGCAACCTGGATGTTGGCAAAATTTTTAGCGAGGGCGAAGAAATTTTGGTGCAAGTCATCAAGGAGCCCATTCACGAAAAAGGCGCTAAGCTCTCAACCTGCTTTACCCTGCCAGGCAAATTCTTGGTGCTTATGCCCAACATCCCACATCTGGGCGTCTCTAAAAAAATTGAAAACCGCGAGGCGCGCAACCAATTGCGTGATCTGATGCAACGCTCGCTGCCACCGGGCATGGGCGCGATTGTGCGCACCACAGCAGAAGGCCGCGACCCACAAGACATCGTTAAGGACTTAGCATTTTTGATCTCGACCTGGAAGTCGATTCAGAAAAAATTCAAGAAGGCTAAGGCGGGTGAAAAGATCCACGAAGATTTGCCCGTCTCTCTGCGCGCTGTGCGTGACCACCTGGATGAGGACGTCGACCTGATTGTGTGCGACGACCAAGAAGAGCTGCGCGGCTTGCATAAGTTCATAAAATTCATTACCCCTGAGCACCTGAGCAGGCTGCGTTACTACAGTGGTCCCCCAACCCTATTTGATCGCTACGATGTAGACGCACAAATCGAAAAAGCGCTCAACAAAAAGGTGCAATTGCGCTCCGGTGGTTCCTTGATTATTGAAAGCACGGAGGCAATGACGGTCATCGACGTCAACACGGGTAAATTCACCGGTGCCGGCTCGCTGGAAGAAACTATTTTAAAAACCAACCTGGAAGCAGCAGACGAGTTGGTTACGCAGCTGCGTTTGCGCAACATCGGCGGCCTGATTGTTATTGACTTCATCGATATGGCCCATAGTTCAAACCGCCAAAAGCTGTCTCGCCACTTGGAAAAGTGCTTAAAAGAAAAAGACAAATTCCAATCGGTCACGCTAAAAATTTCCGAGTTTGGCCTTGTGCAAATGACACGCAAACGCTCAGGCAAAACGCTCCTGCAGCAGCTGACCAACCTCTGCAACACGTGCAACGGGTGTGGCTTTGTTAAGTCGATTCCGAGCATCAGCTTTGAAATTTTGCGCACCACCAAAGAAGAAATTCGTGGCAAGAGTCTGACAGGCAGCGTAGCGCTCCATGTCTCACCAAAAGTCTTCCAGCACCTCATCCACCAGGAGTATCAATCTATTCTCCAGTTGGAAAAGGCGCTAAACTGCAAAATCGTGGTTGAGTCAAACGACCACTTTGAAGACACCCAGTCTGCAGTCAAAAAATTGTAGTTTGAAAGCACAACGATGTCGCACGAAACCACCACCGTTCTTGACCGGTACCCTGCCTATGAGGCAGTAATCGGTATTGAGGTTCACGTCCAGCTGAAGACCAAATCGAAAATTTTCTGCTCCTGTCCCAACCAATTTGGCTGCGAGCCGAACACCAATATTTGCCAAGTCTGCACTGGCCACCCAGGCGTGCTCCCAGTACTCAACAAGCACGTAGTGGACTGCGCAATCATGGCTGGCCTGGCGACCAATTGCAGCATCACGCGCGAAAATGAATTTGCACGCAAGCACTACATGTACCCAGACTTGCCGAAAAACTACCAAATCACTCAAGGCGAGCAAGCCATTTGCATGGAGGGCTACCTGCCTATCCAAACTGCTGACGGCAAAGAAAAAAAAGTCCGCCTCATCCGCATTCACATGGAAGAAGACGCTGGTAAGAACACCCACGGCACCGGGGGCATTAGTTGGGTCGACCTGAACCGTACCGGCACTCCCCTGCTGGAAATTGTCAGCTACCCAGACATGGCCAACTCAATTGAAGCCAAAAACTACCTGACGCGCTTGCACTCGATCATCCGCTACTTGGGGATCAGCGACGCCAATATGGAAGAAGGCTCATTCCGTGCCGATGTAAACGTTTCTATCAACCCAAAGGGCAGCAAGACCTACGGCACCCGTACGGAGCTGAAAAACATCAACTCATTCCGCTTTATTGCTAACGCTATCGAGCACGAAATTGAGCGTCACATCCAACTCGTGGAATCAGGACAAAAAGTTACGCAAGAAACGCGCCTATGGGACAATAAAAATCAGCGTACTATTTTCATGCGCTCCAAAGAAGAAGCACAGGACTATCGTTACTTCACCGAGCCTGACCTGCCGGTGGTTGCTATTGATGATGCGTGGCTTGAACGCATCAAGCAGACCATTCCCGAGCTGCCTCACCACAAAGCCGCTCGCTACCAAACGGCGTATGGGCTTTCAGCTTATGAAGCTGAGCTTTTGGCTGAGGAGCTACCGCGTGCACGCTTTTTTGAGGCTGCTGTCCAAGCTTGCAATAATCCTAAGGGCGTTGCAAACTGGCTGCTACGCGACTTGCTTGGCTACCTGAAGGAGCACAAGCTTGAGTTGGAAAGCATTAAGATGACGCCCGAGCATTTTGCTGGGCTGATCACTGCCCTTGACCAGGGTGTTATCAACAGTAAAGTTGCCCAGGATGTGTTTGCCGACATGCTGCAAACGGGCAAGCCGGCTATGGCGATCATTGAAGAAAAAGATCTGAAGCAAATTGGCTCCAGTGATGAGCTGGAAAAGATCATCGTTGGGATTATTGCCGCAAACCCTGACAACGTTGCCAGGTATAAAGCGGGTAACGAGCGCCTTTTCCCCTTCTTTGTAGGACAAGCGATGAAAGAGACAAAGGGCAAAGGCAACCCAATGGTCATTCAAGAACTGCTCAAAAAATACCTCGGATAAACAGAGAATACCCCTATGCACCGAGCAGAAACACTGCTATTTCTTTGTATAACATTGTTTAGTGCTTCCTGTAGCACGTATGCAGCAAGTGCTTCAGCAGACGCTCCTGCTCATGTCTTTGAAGGTGCCCACTGCCGCGAGCAAGGATGTACGCTGCCAGGAGAGCTGAAGACTCTTGTGGAGTGGCATGGGCATTACACACAAAGTCACACCAAGAAAACACCATGCCCTGTGGATGGCTGCAAGAATGGCCCTTTTCAATCTAAGAAGGCCTTGCAAAAGCACTACGGGCTGCATCACACAGGGAAGGGTTTTAAGTGCACCTGGTCAACGCCGCCATGCAAAAGGACCTTCTCAAGTAACTTTGATTTGGACCACCATCTAGCAAGACATGAAGGTAAGGTACTTATCTGTCCAGCGCTCTCTTGCTATAAGCTGTCCACTTGCACTGGCAGGCTGCGCGCACACATACACGCACATGCTGGTTACTCAGAGCCTACGACCTATTTGTGCTGGGAGGCCACCTGCTACTATTCTTGTGAGACCGCGAACGAGTTCTTCGCGCATGTAGACCAAACTGGGCATCGACCCTCATGGGTTGTTCGATCAGCCCTCACAGACAGCTTCCTGCCTCTCGACACTGAGCTCCTGACTGACGAGGAATACGACATCCAAGAGCCCTCAACTAAGTATGCCCGCCAGGAGAGCGTCTGAGCGAGGCAATAAAACGTGCATCACCTCAATTAACACAGCAAGGACCACAACAACCATGAACAGAAACCGACACCTTGGCAAGACAACATTCATCGTTCTTTCATTGCTCCTGCTGTACACAACGGCGCAAGCAGCGGCAAGACGTAGCACCCGTAACTCTCCTACAACCGTATCGGCAGATCTTGATCTTGATACGGCGCCAGCGAGCAGCCAGCAGCAGTGCCCAGATGCTGATTTTTACGCGCATGTGGCACGGTTATATCCAGCCTTCCTCCAGTACAAAGCCGGCCTCTGCTCCCGGGCTAAGATTACCACCCCGCAAGAACTCTTTGAGCATCTGGCAACGAAACACGAATCTGGTTGGATCAGCTGTCCAGTTAAGAAATGTAGCAAAGTTAAGAGATGGACAGAGCTCGCTGGGCATTGGTTAAAAAAGCATGAAGATCTTTTGATCGAACACCTGCAAACCCACTTCCTGAATAAGGATTTTAACTGGGCTGTGCCAACTTCGTGCGACACTGAAGAATATTTTCATGATTGCGATTGGATTGAGCTCACATGACCTCTATGACAACCATCTTCCTATCCCTTGGCGTAGCCCTGCTGCTTTCCGAAGCTCCTCTGCTGGCAGCTAGTAGGAAACGAAAGGCCCCAGTCGAACAAACGATGCAACCCTACTGGTGCAAAATATGCAACAAACAACAGGACAGCAGTAGCAACGCCTGGGTAAATCATCATCGCACCGAGCACAAGGCACAGCTCATCCCCTGCCCCATACCCGGATGCAACCGTGGCTTTGGGTGCTGGACTGAACCTGCGGCTATGGTAAGTGATTCAGTCGATTACATCAAAGTAATTTCAGAACGAGGAGCCAGCGGGTATCACCGCATAAAAGTACCCAGTAGTCTCTGCATAACAGTTCGTCGACACCTACGTGCCTGTCATCGAGGCGAATAAAGGATTTTTCCGACCGATCCTCACGCAGCCCCAATGCGGGCGCTTGCGCCCCCCTCGTTTTTGTGCCATTTTTCGAGCTTTTTTGCCGTATTTTTACTATTTGAAAATATTGGGCCATACTGCTTTAAAATGGCATTTCATACAAAAATAGGGGTTATATACCATGAAAATGATACGATTTTTACTCTTTTCGGCAGCCCTCCTCGCCGTCCCAGGAGCTGCACAGGCGGCCACTCAGGGTAGCGTGCAAGCTAGCGCTGCAACTACTGCACGAGATGCTGTGGTTGAAGCCCTTAGCAGCCTAAAAAACTCTTCCACCACTCGTATTCACTCCCTGCGCAAGGCCTTGCTCACGGCAATCGAGGGCTATTATTTTAGCGATGCAGACCGTGGCTTAATTATAGACATCATCACGACGCTAGTCAGAATAGCTCAAAGAAAACAGCGAACTATTCCTTATTTTTTTACGAAGACAGGGAACGAAGTATCGATGATTAAAGAAATTCCCGTATCATACCAAAAATCCAGTGAGAGAAATCTGAAGAAACGGCAAGAGATTATTTTCAATACTCCTAGGACCCTCACCTTTGCGGGCTCAGATTTTCTAGCTCTTCAGCAATTCCGAAGAGGTCCCAAGCTGATGCTTCCTGTATGTACACCGGCTCCATCCCTATCGCATCCTAGTGCCGCAGGAACATTGGCTGCAGACCATAACCAAGAAGATGCAGTCGGAACAGAAGACTTTGACGGTTTTCTGGATGACCTAACCACTGATGCAAGTAGCAGACAAGAGTCTACCGATGATGATGCAATAGAGATTGAGGGTCAAGATAACATGCAAGCCCAAAGAAGGGCGACAGATAAGCGTCGAAAGATTGAATTCAAAACTTACAGCCACCTGCGCTTTGAGGAACCAGATTTCAACTGCCCTAACCCTTGGAAGAAAGCTTCAGCGCGCAAAAAAGCCATCGCTACTCGTATCATTGCAGCCCCTGCACCAGCAACCACATCGACCGCAGCCCAGCCAACGCCTAGCGCCACTGCGGCCTCAGCTGAAAGTACCCCAGCTAACTTATGCGGCGATGCATTTGAGAACCTGTTAGCAGGAGCTAGTGATTATGATGAGCTGCTCACTGCCTTTCCTATAGAGAGAGCGGAAGTTCTACCAGTGCCTTCACCGACGGCCAAGGAATTCTTATTACGGGAGCTCACTAGCACACTCAGCAATTTCCAGGAGCAGCTTGACTCTGATAGGCAAACTCGGCGATCGCCCACGTGCCAGGCAAACTTCCTTCAAGCCATCAATTCATTTATCTTTTCCAGCCAAGAACGTGCATTGATCATAGAAATTATGAGCACACTTATACGGTCAGCTCAAAAGAATAAGGCCTCCCTTCCTAATTTTCTTGAAGAAACTATCGGGGGTTGCCAAACACGCATTCTTTGTAAGCAGGACCTGCGATTTCCTGTGAAGGCTGATACTAAAAATATAATTTTCCACACGTGTGAGCCACTACGAATTCATCCATCAGAAGTGCCTGGAAACTTCAGCTGCCAGAAGTACGGCCTTGCTAGCAATCCAATAGAAGATAAAGATCCGCTTGATGCTATGGCTGCCATCGTTGCTGATCCAAGCGGCTGCGTTGAGCATACTGCAGCATCTATGCCGGCACCTGCTTTACCATACGCAGAAAGCTACTTGCGGGCTGGTAATTATATTTTTGTGCCAGTCCCAGTTCCCGCTCCAGCACCTGCGCCAGGTCAAGCACTGCCACCAAGCCATCCATGGTTTCAAGCAGAATGGAACTCGTCTGAAAGCTCAGCTGCATGGCCTAACTAAGACGTCCACTAACAGAACATTTCTCATAACCAAAACAGACAACAAGGGTTACATACCATGAAAATGTTACGCCTTTTATTACTTTGGGCGACGCTGATCGCCCTCCCAGGAGCTGCACAGGCTGCTGCAGATGGTGGCGCGCAAGCTCGTGCTACAGCCACTACACGAGCTCAGATTTCTGACGCTCTACAGTGGCTAAATAACTATCCCAATGGGCGTCGTCATCAACAAGACTTGCTCAAAGTAATCGATGCTGTTTACTTTAGCGCCGCAGAACGTGATTTGATCATACAGATCATTGTAACGCTAGCAACAATAGCTCAGAAAAAAAAGAGACCAATTCCTTGTTTTTCCACCCAGGAGGGGGACACAGCATCGATAATTGAAGAAATTCGACTGCCATATGTAAAACGCTCGCGGAAAAATAATGCGCAGCGGAAAGAAGTTATTTTCAAGACTACTAGCAAACTCACCTTTGAGCGCTCCGATTTTGCAGCTCTTGAGTCACAGCTAGACGGTTCCAGCCCCAAGCGAAGGAGAACCACCTCTTCGCCCCTGCCACATCCTAGCGCCACTGCATCGGCTGGAATGACCGTGAGCGACTTGTGTGGCCAGCATCTCAACGTTGATGTGGATCCGCTTGATGCTATGGCTGCCATCGTTGCTGATCAAAGCACTAGCGCTGAACAGAGGGAACCACTACCTACGCTGGCACCTGCTTTACCATCCGCAGAAAGCTACTTGCCGGCTGGTAGTTATATTTTTGTGCCAGTCCCAGTTCCTGCTCCAGCACCTGCGCCAGGTCAAGCACTGCCACCAAGCCATCCATGGTTTCAAACACAATCGAACCCGTCTGAAAGCTCAGCTGCATGGCCTGACGATAGTCATCCATGGTACGCACCTTTTGGCCGTTCACTGCTTCCAAAATATTGAGCGGACTGCTGAACACGCGATTGCGCGCCAACGTTGTTTCGGGAAAAACATGCGTAACAATCAGGCGCGGCTCTTTGCGTCCATCAGGCGTAACCAATGAGAGCCAGGAGGCAACATCTGGATGCCCTGCTTCCAAGCACTGTTTGAGTAGTGGCATAGCTTCTTGGTAATGATTCATGGTAAACGGCATAACTACACATCCAGCAAAAACTTCGTAGTCGGGCGCTGGTTGAAAAGGCAAAAATTTGCGCACCGTCTTAAAGGGCATTTCACTTGTCTTTGTAACGATACAAAGTTGTTCCACCCCGCCACGCCATACTTCCAAGGTAAACGAAGCATCGTAGGCAATACGGCCAAAGACATCCATTAATTCCATCTTGTAGGATGACCAGGGCGCATGCACATAGCCAAAACGGTCAATAATCATTCGCTTGCCAAAAGCATGAATAGCTGTGATTACATCACCCTTCTGCACGCCAGCCTTTCCCACCAATGAATCCGCATGCACACTCGTCACCAGAAGGCCCCCCTCGGCTTTAACGCCCAGGTACGCAAAGGTTTCTGGCGTGGTAGGCGCCGTCATGAGCCCCCAGAATGGACGCGGCAGCACGCGGCCGTTTTGCAACTGCTCAAGCACGACTTTCTCACGCGAAATAGGAAGAATGTAATTGTAGCCTTGTTGTTGATGACCAGCCACCAGAATGCCAATAACCGCCCCCGTTTTGTCAACGCAGCAACCACCAGAATTGCCGGGAAAGGTAGGCGCTGTGGTGGTAAAGCACTCGCCCACAAAGGTCTGCTCGTGGCCAGAAATAGATCCAACGGCATGTTTAATGTGCTCTACGCCCAAGGGAAAGCCGACGACCATCACGTCCTCGCCCTGCTTAACCTTGTCAGAATCGCCAAGTACCAGTGGCTGCAAGGCCACGCCCCCTAGCTTTTGTTCAAGGCGTGCCTGTTCGCCAGGCTTGAAGGCAAGACAGGCTATATCAAATTCTGGGCTGCCCCCGACAAAGGTTAATTCCGTATATTCCTTCCATGCATCAGGATGCTGCAAGTAAATAACGTCTGCCTCGTCAACCACATGGTAGTTGGTCAGCACCAGCAGCTGGCCGCCCAGCTGGACAAAAAAACCACTGCCTCGGCACTGCTGTAAATCCCCCGTTTTAAAAGGCGTTTGAAAACTAAAAGGCGATGAAAAGCAAAAAATTTGAACCACACTTTGCTTTGTTTTGGCAAACACTTCCGGCCAGGAGGCGCTTTGCTGCTGTTGAACACCAAAAGCATCAGGCGCGTGAGGCAAAAGGATGGTTTGTCCAGTCTCAGCCAAGAGCTGGCAAGCTATTTGCCCAAACAGCAAGGCTATATACCATTTGACATGATTGCGGCTTTTGCTAGTATTTAACATAGTAATTCCAAATCTTGTTACATTTTCAACTTGAAAAAAATGGGGACTCACATGCTCTCGTCGTCGCTCAAAAAAGGTTCCAGCCTATTTGGCATCGTCTTATTGGTTCTTGCTGCAGGTTGCGCTAAATATACACCACAAGCACTACCGCGCATACAGGCTGATGAAAAAAACGCCAGCAAGCAAAGCGGTGTTACGGGTTATGCATATGAACTAACCCCAGCCGAATGCAAAAAGGCCTTCAGCCGCGATGCATCAAAGCACGGGCTGACTGCGGTCCATCTGACCTTGAGCAATCACTCGAACGATACTTACATCTTCTCAGGGCAACATATTGGTGCACCAGTTGAGTCTCGCCAATCGGTAGCTGACACCCTAAAAATCGATGTTGCACAGCGCGTGCTTTCTTGGACAGTGCCAGGCCTCTTTATCGGCTTATTCCTGATTCCAGCAGTGTATGAATGGGCAGCATCATCTCGCGCCAACACTGCGCTTGCCAAAGACTTTGCAACGCGCGTCATTGGCAGCGAAGCAACACTTCAATTGCCACCAGGCGGCACGATTTCCAAAGTGTTCTTTGTAAGAACCGATGCGCTACCACATCGCTTGAGCTTGAAGCTGGAAAACATGCACACCCGTCAATTTGAAACGGTTGTTGTTCCGCTCCATCCATAAGCAATTTGTATAAGTCTTGTAAAAAAAGACCAAACGGGTGTTATCTTTTCGGATAACGCCCGTTTTTTTTGTTACACTTTGTCGTTCGTCCTGATCCTTCGATTGCTTCCGCACCAGCGAGCACTTTTGAGGTAGAGTATGATTGATCAACTGCATGGCACCATTACTGACATCAAAGAAAAGCATGTAACGCTGAGCCTTGCTGGCGGCATCTCCTTTGCCTTGTATGCGCCAAAACCTGAACAGTACGTGGTTGGGAGCCAGCACACTTTTCATACATATCTGCACTGGCACCAAGAAAATGGTCCCAGCCTTTTTGGCTTTCCTACGCAGCTTGACCGGCGAGTTTTTCTCCTCATCATCGATTGCCCCAAAATCGGCCCTAGCATTGGTCTGAGCATCCTTTCCCAGCTTTCCGCAGGGCAGTTCCTGGAACTGGTTACCACGGGCAACATTGACGGGCTTTCGGCGTTGCATGGGATTGGGAGCAAGAAGGCTGAACAACTGATTGTTGAACTCAAGCAAAAAGTGCAAAAGCTCTTGAAGGCGGGTGACATCGAGGTTGAGCAAACGCAGGGGGTGGTGGTGTGGCAACAGCTGCACGAAGTGCTTACCTCGCTCAACTACAGCAGACCGGAAATTACACGCGCAACAAATCACCTTACGGCAACCTTTGGTAACCAAGACCAACCGTTTGATAAGATGCTGCGTAGCGCCTTGGCCTTCCTGTCTCAGCACCAAGGCTAAATGTGGCGCAGCACCGCACTGGCTTTACCTTGCTCGAGCTGCTTATGATCGGCGCCATCGTGTTGGTGGCTGCCACCATTGCCATACCCCTCCTCCTCCAGCCAGCTGACCATGACCTTGTTGCCAGCCTGCAGGAGCTAGAGACGCTCTGTCTATGCGCACAGTACAGTGCGATGGCAAGCAATCAGCCCTGCCTTATCAACATTGATGCCGCCAATAACAGCTGCTGCCTGCGCGTTGACCAGCAAACATGGGCGGTTAAACTCCCAGCCTCGTGCACCTTTGGCTTCCTCCCTGGCCTACTCGGTCCACCGGGCGATCCGCGCACAACGGTTACACAGGCTGTAACGTTTCAGGCTGAAACCAAACAACCAGCGATCATTTTTCAGCAAAATGGCATAATTTCATGCGGCACTTTGTACGTAATTGACAGGCATAAAAGCCTTCAGGGCGCTTTAACCTGCGGTGTTTCTCAGGTATCTTATATAAGAAGATATTTGTATAAAAACGGCCAATGGCACGTAGTCAAAGCGTAACCATGGAAGCGTCAACCTATGCTGCGCCCTGTCGCCCGCATCATTTCCGCCATTGCCGTCGGCCTTGTCCTTTCCATCTGGATTATTCAAAACAGCCCTGTTCTGCAAGAAACCGTCGGCAACCATATCATCCAGTTCGTCCAGAAGGACTGGTGCGCGCGCGTAAACGCAAGCAAGCCGCGCATCAACTTCTTTACCTGCTCGGTATACCTGGAGAATGGTACGGTCACGCCTTTGGACGAAACGCAATGCCAATGGCAGTTTAAAGAGTGCTTGGTCTACGTTTCGCCCTTCGCTCTGCTGACTAAGCGTGAGGCACAACTGCACATCACCCTGAATCAGGTGACGGCCACGACCCGCGCCACTACCCAGCACCTGGACATTATCGATCACATCAAAAGAATTATTAAACCATCGCCAAACCTGGAAGTACGGGTGGCAATGCGCAGCTTGACCATCAACAACATCGATGCCACGCTGGAATACGGCAGCGGTCCGGTGACCTGCAAAATACCAGGCACGTTTCGCATCAGCAATGACCAGGATTATTTGCGTTTTCGCCAGCCAACCTGGCATGGCTCAGTGAGCATGGAAGATGCGTTATTCACGCGTAGTCGGGTCGCCTATGCTCACCATCTGCGGGGCATAATCAGCTTTTATCTTGACCAGAAAGAAGACCGATGGCATTTTTCAACACGCGCTCACGGCAAGCTACCAGCAATTGACCCAGCTCCTTGGTACTCAATTGATGGCACATGGACGGGGCAGAGCGGCCAGATCACCCTTACCGACAACCAACAGCAAACGCGCCTTGCAGGCACCTTTTCCCTGCCCCTCACCGTTGGGTTGAAGGGTGCTTTTCCTGCTAATCACCTCAAAAACATCATCACGCTGCTTGCCACTAATCAATACAACGACAGCCGCATCGGCGGCAGGTGTACAGTGGACACGGTCATCGTCCCCTACCCAGAACGCATCACTTCCAGCGGCAGCTTCGCACTGGACGACCTACGCATCGGGAACTTGCACCTGCGGCATCTTGGCTTACGCTTGGTGCCAAACAGCAACCAACTGCTTCAGTCAACGGTCGAAATAGATCAATCTAACGCTTATGGGCTTACGGGCTGCTTGGCATGGAACGTCCAAGATCAACTCGGATCACTCACCCTCACCAATACTCATGCATTGCAGCCACCAGCGGTTATGGGCGGTGATGCAGGGTATCAAATCAATCCAAGCGATTGCCGCTTGACCGTTACCTGCGACACGGAAGGGATTTGTAAGGGAAGTTATGCCTGCACCATCAGCAACCAGGCACAACAGAAAAGCATCCATCACGCCGGACTCATGGCGTTTAAACAAGGCAAAATTGCCGTCAAGGGAAGTGATGCGCGCGGACAGTATGCGATCAAAGCTGCCTTTGTACCCCATCCCCATCTCACTTCGATTCAGTACAGCCATCGTGACCTCCCCTTGGTCAACTGCCGCACCAGCAAGGCTGAACCCTTCACGCTGCGCGGCAATGTTTCCTGGCATTTTCTCAAACGGTTTCTTGACCAGCAAACACGGCGTATGATCTTCAGTTCACGCAGCGCTTTTGCCGTTGCCTTGCACCAAGAAGATCCTTGCGCGCTGCGCGCTGACTTACAAATGAACCGAGGCACCCTGTACATGCCTGAGTACCATAACGTACTCACCGGCTGCGCTTGCAGCCTGACGCTGCGCCCGGCAGAAAAACAACTCGAGGTTGATAATTGCTCGATCACCCTGAGCAAAGGAACTATTTCCTGCCCTCACGCGGTGGCCCAGCTTGATGATGACAACAAGCTGAAGTACGTGATGGCGCCGCTGACCATTAATAATTTATTTGTGAACTGGAAGAAAGACTTCTACGGCTTTGTGTACGGCAATCTTACCCTACAAAAGCCTGAAGACGGCGCCGCTATGCTTGCTGGCACCTTGGTACTCAAAAAGTCTCTTCTCAAAGATGCCTTTCTGCGCGGCGAATCGTCAACAAGTCTGTATGGACCACTGGGTGGCATTACCCCGCAGCTCCCCTTCCCTCTCGGCTTTGACCTGAAGCTGGTTACCGAACGCCCCGTCCGCGCCAAGACCGCTAGCTTTGATGCACAGGCACGCGTTGATCTTGCCGTTGTCAGTGCGCCGCAAAAAGATTTCTTTGCATCTCCAGTGGTAACAGGCAGCATCGACCTGGAAAAAGGTAGCCTGCGGATTTTGAATAAGTCGCTAGCAATGCAGTATGGCAAAATTCAGTTCCTGCACAACAACCTGCACGACCCCCTCGTTGACCTACTCGCGCGCAGCAGGATTGGCAAATACCTCGTGAGCCTGCAAGCAACCGGCTCCCTGCAAAAGCCAACCATTCTGCTCGAGTCTACCCCTGCATTGAGCGAAGAACAAATCATTAGTCTGCTCCTGACCGGATCTGAGGTTTCAAGCCTGCAGGCAGACCTGCCCGCCATGCTTTTGCAAAATCTGGACGCGCTCATTTTTAGCGCCAAGCGCGATCCCAAGCAGCAAGTATTTATCGACACCCTGACCAAAACCTTTAAATATGTGCAGATCACGCCCAACTTAGATGCAGACAAAAACGAGCGGGGTATTTTGCGCGGCTCGGTATCGGTAAATCTAACCGACCAACTGCGTGCCAAAATCGACAAAGACTTGGACATGGAAAAGAATTTTTCAGCGCAAATTGAATATCTGCTTGCCGACAACATCAACCTCAAGCTGGTGCAAGAACAGCGCGGTGAACGCGGCGTTGAGCTGGAGTTCCGCATTAAGCCGTAGCACTCTTACGAGAGTTTAGTGCCCTTAGGCTGTTGACCGGCAGGCGGCGCCATCGCTGCTAGTTGCACCTTTGCCACCAAACGATCACGCTCTACCTGCAGCGCCTGCAGTTTGTTGCTCTGCTCCTCACACTGCTTAGCAAGGGTTATGCGTGCTTGCTCCGCGCTCTTTTTAGCAGTCTCTGTTTGCTGCAACTCTTGCTGACGCTCGGCCAATTTTTTCTTCAGCTCGGTCACCTCAAGCGTATTTGCCTTGGCGGCTTTGTACAGCTTGTCTACTTGATCAAGCAGGGCGTATACGCGTGGCTGCACGACGGGAAACTGTTTGCGAATGGCAATGAGCCCATCCGTAATGCGATTGTACGTATCAGCAAGCGCGTCAGCCGCGTAGACTTGGCTAGTGCCAACCCCCAGCAGAGCAAAAAAGAGTACTGCAAGTACCATGAACATCCCTCTCCAGCAATCAATCAGCTTTCAGCTATCTACCGTAAAGCGGCCAGAAGGGGTTTTTCAATGGTCTGATTAAAATCAGCGTCTGGCAGCAGAAAGAGGCTTGCTCGCCTCCTGCCAGGCCCTCTCTGCTTGTTCTAAAGCACGGCTTATGGTGCCCAGGTCTTCTGCCGAATAACTAGCGTCCCCACACCCCTGGGCAGCGCAACTCAATAGCCACACAACACGTTCCAGCAATGTTTCGCTTGCGGTGTTTTTTTTAATAGGATTAGTGCCATTGCGTAGCAATGCCTCAAAAACAGGGGGTGATAAGCGCTTATCGAAAGCAAAATGCAAAGGGGAAAACTTACCCAAAGCATTATCAAGCACGAACCCCGTACGGCGAGCATAGGCAAAAAGATCATCCAGAATCGCCCGTTCGCCTGCCACCCCTCGTCCATCAATTTCACGGTACGTTTTGCCTAGAGCAAGAAACCAGGTTGGATTGCCTAACATGATGTCTTGCAAGAGTGCCGGAACGATGGGATTGAGAACTTCATGCTCGCACAAAGCTTTAAAAAGCTGAGCGGCATACGCGGGAGGGGCGTAAAGAAAAGCATACCCCAACAGATTACAGCCATTGTGCTGGCCGAGGAGATTGCCGCCCGTGCTCTGATGCAGACTCAACTCGTGAATAAGCGTTGCAACGGCAACCTGTTTGCTAATGGCACGGCAAACATTCGCTAACAGCGGTATAGAGCGCTCACTTTCCACGGCGCCACCATCTGGAACCACTTCTGCCATTTGAGCAGCATACGCGGAAGCATGCACAGCTAGCAGTACCAATAACCACCTTTTCCATTGTTGCATGACCATGCAAACCCTTTCGTGTTAGCTGCAGGCTAACGCACAAGACGACTGCTTGGTCAATAAAAAAGGCCCGCACAAGGCGGGCCCAACAAATTCACGCATAATCAATGCACGCTTACTTATGCGTCCAAATCTGCACAATTCTTTTTGGCAAACCGCGGTGGATTATCGTCGAGGGAATAATCATCATCAAGCAGACATGCCTCTTTTGTCTCCGCTCGACGTCGCTTGTGCTGTGCGCGTCGCTCTGCCTGGAGCAAACTTGAACGCGCTTTATCCCGGCCATCAGGTAAACACTCGCGCGGCATTTGACCAGCATTGTTAACCGCAAAAATATCGGCTTTTGCACGGCGCAACGCCATAAGTACCTCGTCTGACCTATTGCACATGCACGCAATATGCAGGGGCGTATTGCCATTGGCATCACGCATATTAACCAACGGGCGAAAAGCACGACTGAACGGTCGTGTACGCAGTAAGTTTTTGATGAAAGCATCACTCGTGCGGGGGCTTTGGAGCGCTGCATGTAAAAGCGTTGCTCGCCGGGTATTCAAGCACATCTGTAGCTGCGTACCATTTTTAATGATAATCTCAAATAACCTTTCATCCCCTGCCTCTGCCGCGCTGAAAAGGCGACCTATCGCATGTTTCAGCAGACAGTTTCTAATCTTTTCAAGGTCAGGAGAATTTCCCCTAGAAACATATTCGTAAGGCACAACGCCTTGCAATGAAGCACGCAACGGGTCTGCGCCCCATGCGCAAAACGCCTCAATTATGATAGGCGCCTGACAACAGGCAAGGGCTATATGAAGCGGCGTTTTGCCACAGTCATCAGCTCCTTGCACGAGGCGTTGAGCAACCAAGCATGGCGTAGCAACGCCGTCGATGGAGCGATATTCCCACCCCAACAATCCACTAAACTCCTGCAGCCGCTCAACGGTTAGACCACGTATCTTTGCCACCAAATGCATGAAGTTTTGGCGACACTCCCCAAAATGGAGCGCTGCCAAGTCAACACCCTCCTCCTTCATCTTTCGCAGAGCGGGCAGATCTGCGCGCTTGAGTGCTTCCTGCACCAGACGAATTTGAGCAGATTGTTTATTTTCATAGACGTTTTCAACCCGCTTTCTGCACAAAGGACAGCTTTTCTGCCGCGCAAACCAAGGCGCTAGGCAATCCTGGTGGAAAGTATGAGCACAGGAAGTGATGGTAATTGGGTCGTTTTCAGCAACCTCATCTTGACAGATGCTACACTGGTCCTGTGTTGCTTGCGGACTCACATCATGGTAGGCATAGCCATGGTCTTGCACAGCGGCATTAGTATACCCAAAAGCGGCAACCCCAAGGGCTGCTACCAACAGCATTACATGTTTATTTTTCATGGTTTTTACCTCCACCACTTACATCACTGAGCAACATGGACATGCTGCTTCATCTTCCCACGCCTGAATCAGTCGGTCCGATTCAGCCTCATTTAGCAGGCGATCACCAGCTTCTTCTGCATAAACCAAAAGATCTGGCGGAACGTTTCCGTCCCCCAAGACACGACGCGTGATAGTTAAGACGCCGTTGTTTGCGCCAAGTAAGAGTGCTCTTGCCCTGAAAGCATCAAATGTTGCAAGCGCTGTTCTGCCTTGATTGTCACGGATAGTTGTGTCAGCTCCCGCACGCAGCAACATTGCTGCCGCCTGCGCACGCATAGGGAAAAAAGTGCACAGCACGTGCAAAGGCGTTTCACCTAGATCATTCTGCTGATTCACCAAAGCGCGAATCGCGGCGTTACGCAACAACTGATTAATCAGCCTAACCGGAAAGTTAAGTTCCAACGCCAAGTGAAGCACCGTCCCATTGCCGTTAAAAAAACGCATATGAGCAAGGCTTGCAGGGTCTTGGTGCAGACGCGCACGCACCTGTCGGATAACTTCGGCACGCACATCGTCGATAGAATCCCCCTCAACAACAAACTCAAAGCTTTCCTGCACAGGTGCCGGACTACGCGATGGCGTTAGTCGCTCCACCTCGGCACGACAAAGTGGACAGGTGTTGTTAGCGAGCAACCACCGGCTCAAGCAGCTCTCGTGGAAGCGGTGCCTACACGACGTCGTTAGACGGTCTGTAGTAGCATCGAATTCAACCAAACAAATAGGACAAGCAGCCCCCGGGCTGAGTGGTGTCTGGGCTACGGTTGCCCGGGCACTCACAGCAGGCCGTGCTGGCGTACGGGGTGCATCCTGGGCAGCATAGGCAGTAGTGCTTGCCGCTAAAGCGGCGATTACAAATAATTTGTTAACACGTTTCATGGCAAAGGCCTCCATTTTATTTATCTCATTTTTTACTGAATTGTGCAGAACCAGGCTGCTTCATCACGAATCTCTTGGTCAGGGCTTTCAAGCTGATCGAAGTACGCTATAGTCTGGACATACGATTCCTCTTGGCCACTGCTAGCTGCACGTCGAGCAGCTGCTGCTGGCGTGTCACCAGCGTGATTTCTAAGGTGAGTAGCATAACCACGCTCTACCAACAACTGGATAACGGGTAGCATGCTATCTCCTATTTTTGCGGCCAGGTGCAGCGGACTATCGGCAGTGGAAGCCAAGCCAAAGTCGCCGGTTGCCCCTGCATCCAGCAGTATGCGCACCGTCTGCACCGAGCGACGGTGTTCAACGGCAAGGTGCACCAGCGTTTTTCCAGTCAAATCAAGCGCTGCATTACAACGAGGAAAAAGACGGACCAGGCGTGCAACCAACTCGGGCGCATCCTGCTCTGCCGCTATAACGTCCCGCAGCAACCAACCTTCATCATCGCGGGCACGCTTGTTTGCCAATGCGCCCTTGGCAAGTAACTTTCTGAGCAAAGGAACAGAGCGCTTCAGCCGCCATGCAATGTCTAGAGATGTCCAGTTCCAACCGGGCATGCGACGGTTTAGCGCCGCTGCAAAATCTATATCCAGATCAAGCACGCGCATCACTTCAGTTTCTGGCAGCTTCCACAGCGCATACTGCACTGCATTCATCTGACGCGGGTAGAAACGCCCATCAAGAGGCACCTGCACCTCTCTATTGCGCTCGAAAAGCTGGACGCGGTTTTGGGCCGCAAACGCTAGCTGGAAATACTCAATGAGCTGATCAATCGTGTCGTCTTGCCCAGCACGGCGGTCGATAGCCTCAAACAGGAAGCGAGGGTCAAGACGCCCTACCGGCACACCGGGAACGGACGATCGGCACACAGGACAGCCAGGACGGCGAGTATATGCTTGAGCAATGCACGCTTCGTGGAATGTATGAGCCACCTCACCGTTCGCGCAAGAAAGCGTCGGCTCGTTGCGAAATCCTGAACAGCAGATCGCACAACCGGTGTACATGCTGTCATCGGTCCGCGCCGAATCATTCACCGCTGCGCTAGCAGCAGGCGCTTCAGGCACCTCCGACGCCTGGGCATCGGCTTCTGGACGCTCAAGGTCATTCATAACCCCTGGCAGATTGTTAAATTCGTCATCTGATGCAGCCTCGGCTGCCTGCAAAAAACCAGCCCCAAGGCTGAAAACAAGCGCTAAAAGCGCTAAAAAAGTGACTTTTTTCATAATGCCCCCATAAATAACCATAATTTTAAGGATATTTAAACTTTACCAAGCCCAGCAAATTTTACAAATAGAAAACAAAAAACATCTTTTTTGCATAAAATCGTGCTCTATTTTACGCTGCCTACCAGCTTTTGGACGGCATAATCGCTGCAAACTCCTAGCAACCCCGAACGACTCCCAGGGGAGGCTTAAATTATTGACAAACAGAAAACAAAGTCACTACCTTGGGAGTAGGATGTAACCGTTTACCTTCCATAGGGGGATGAGAATGAAGCACATGTCACTATTGCGCGCGTTACTGCTGGCAAGCTGCGCTACCTTCGGGATAGCAATCGCCGCCAGCCAAACCGCACCCGCAACCGCAGTGAAAACTGCGGCAACCGTTCAAAAGAAAAAAGCAGTTAAGCGGAAAAGACCGGGTGCTGCCCGCCGTAAAAATTTAAACCGCAAGCGCAAAGCTGTTGGGTTCCGCAAAAAAGGCGCTGCCAAAAGAGCGGCTGCACGCCCTGGCGTAGTTGCCACCGCAGCCCCTATTGCCGCCGTTGCACAAACCTCTGCCCCTGTTGCTCCAGCACCAATCGTTGCAGCAGCAACGCCAGCTATACAAACACAATTTGCAACATCAAAGCGCGCTATGGCTCGCATGTCCATGGACAAAATGGATGCAGACCGCACAGCGCCAATTAACATCATCGATGCAAAATCTGAAGCTGCACAAGCAGTGGCATTCAACTACCCAGCAACGATGAAGCTTAACTTCCAGCTGTCCCCCCTCTTCTTTAAGGGCTTGGTCAGCAGAGCAGACAAGGGGAAGGCTACCATCAATGCCAACGGCAAGACCTACGAGCTGAAGGGCGTACTGTTACGAGTACCAAGCGAACACCTGATCGAAAACCGCCGCTTTGCTGCTGAAGTACAATTAGTGCACCGCAGCACAGCAAATGAATACGCTATTGTTTCCGTACTCTTAGAAGATGGAGCAGCCACTGACGCTGAACTCGGCAAGCTTCTGCAAAACTTCAAAAGCAGTATGATGGAACGCCACAGCAAAGTGATGGCTCATGCTGGCCACAAGGGCGCCATGAAAAAGCACGCTCAACGGGCCCATGGCACCAAGGGAGCTGCTCGTAAAAAAGCTGCAAACCCAGCTGCTGGCGCACGCAAGAAGATTGTAGCAAAATCAACGCAATCACGCAATGCAGCTAAGATGGCACAGCACCGCAAAGAAAACCATGATCGTGATGCTCGTCGCTCCCACCGCTCCATGCGCCTGGGCAGCTTTGAGGTTGCTCTGACTAACCTGCTGCCAAGCAACCACAAGACCTACCGCTACCAAGGCACCTTCCACAACACCAACCGTGGCTCACGCGGCCCAGCCGCTGCATCCTGGTTTGTTATGCATGACCAAGTTAAAGTTGGTGCTGAGGACTTGAGCACGCTATTCCGCATCATGCGCATCCCATGCCTGTCCACGCGTCCACTGGGTGGCAGAAAGGTAACCCTGGAGCAATAATAAACAGCTAGTAACGTACTTTAATTAATCGGAACGGGGCCGGCCAGGAAAGCTGGCCTCTTTCTTTTGGAGGGCAGTCACGTAGTTCATAGTGAGGCGCTGCATTAAATGGCCAGATCACAACAAGCTCCAGACACACTATCTCTTCCGGTTTGTCTCCAGGATATGTCAAACAACGATGCCGCAATATGACGACTTGTGGGATGAGCCACGTCGGAACCGCACAAAAAGTAATCTGCGAGTCTAGGTTGCCTATACAATCAGTATCAGCGAGCCGCTCACAATGCAAAACGTCGCCCGGCTGCCACTCGAAGTGTCGCGTGCTGTCCGAAACAATCAAGCCCAAATTAGTGCTGTTTCTGATGTAACAATTCGCATAGAGCGCACCCTGCCACACAACAACCACTAACCCCCATCGTAACCAACGCATCTTAATCATCCTTTCCTTCTTCATCACCATTTACACACACAAACCTAATCTTTTTGTCCGCAGCTGTAGGTAATCAGTCCCACCAAAAATTTTTGTATTCCAGAAAAAAAACCAATCTCCGATATTTCACCCCACGGTGAAAAGAGCCATCAGTCGTTTCAGAATAAATCTCAAACAACGCACTCACCCGTGTAGCAGGACCTGCAGCATACCCCTGCGCGCCGCCCAGCAAGTCACGCAGGGTACGCTTTGCCGCGCTAAAATGCTGTAAGGCATTGGTAAGGACGGGCTCAAAGACAAGCTTTTCAGCTTCAGGTAGCCAGGCCGCTGGCATTGCAAGACAGGCGCTTTTTTTCAACTCGACGGTGCTTCCATCAGGGGCGTGAACAACAAACCCGCACCGTGCTTGATTGCTGAAGTAAAAATCAGCCGACGCCGGCCGCACAAGCATTGCGGCTACTAAAACTAACCAACATATCTTCATTGAAAAAAATTCTGCACGCCTAGCTTCTGCCAATCTTCATCAAACTGTTTAATCCCCTGCGCCGTGAGCGGATGTTTAAACACTTGCTCAAGCACAGCCGGTGGGATTGTTGCAACATCCGCACCCGTCTGCGCTACCTTTTGCCATTGCGCCATGGAGCGGATGGATGCTGCCAAAATCTGGCTATCAAAATCGTACAATTCTTTTATAGTCATCGTCTCTTCAAGCAACGCATAGCTGTCAACGCCAATATCATCCCAGCGCCCTAGGAAAGGCGAAATGTACTGCACACCTAGCTTTGCCACCAGCAGCGCCTGGAGAGGCGTAAAGACGAGGGTGATGTTGAGCGGAATCCCCTCCGCCACAAGTGTTTTGATGACCGGCAGATATTCGTGGGCAAAAGGAATTTTGACCACGACGTTTTTTGCAAATGCAGCAATCTGGCGCGCTTGCTTGAGCACGGCATCAGGCTGTTTTTCTACCACTTCCACACTTACCGGCCCAGCAACCAGCGCGCAAATATCGGCAAGCACTTTTTTAATGCCGCCGCCTTCTTTGCTCAGAAGCGAGGGGTTTGTGGTTACCCCATCCACAATGCCGGTTGACAGCATTTTTTTAATCAACTCTCGGTTGGCAGTATCGAGGAAAATTTTCATCATTACCCTTCGGCTCTAGACCTTGTCAGTTAGCATTCCACCCGTGCTCTTAGGATAACTATAAAAATAGGCTGGCAGATTTGCCAGCCTATGCTATTTCGCAAAAGCGAGAACTTAATTCTTGTTACTGCACTTCGCAGCGATCACAGCAGTCTTCAGCAGATCGCCTGCATGCAGACTTGCGACGCTCCTTCCTAGTTTCACGAGGATCTCTTCGCATAGCCGCAAAGTCCGCTGCGAGCTCAGCAGCATCAATGGCTCCGTCAAGCCGACTTCCTCCCCTTGTTCCCTCCTTGAATTCGCGAGCAACTTCCATCCCTGCCATGAGGCTAAACAGGGCCTTGTTTGTCACTTCAGCAAATTGACGGGCATCTATATTATTGCAAGCACTACTAAACATAGACCAACGACTGATGCTGCCTGCAGACTGTGTTGCTATTGGTTGCAAGAAATATTCTACGGCTTCATCACCTTTGCTCTGCGCAACAATTGCCCACTGATCGTAAGCAATGCGAGTGAAAAGAGTCAGATCATCGATAGTGTGAACTACTTCACCGCCCTTTAGCACCACTAAAGCAAGATGGGACTGCGAACAAACATCTTCGTAGAATTCGCCAAGACCCTTTTTATCGGAGCGCAGCATGATTGTAGACGGATCACCTTTTGTTTGAATCTGCCAGGTATGGCCCTTGGGAACCTGAAGCGTCAACCTAACCGACGCTTCTTCAGCAGCGAAAAGCTGCGCACCGCCCATTACACTGAGGAATAACAACCCCATTACTTTATTGATCGAGATCATAATCAAAATCCTTTCTTGAAAAAAACATGATGTGTCGATCGTGCGGGTAACTATACAGCGCCAGAGCAAAAATGCAAGCTAGTCTGCAGGATCATCCTTGCATTTCCTCCTCATCAGCTAAATACCCTTCATCCTCCTGGCGATCATAGACATAAAGATCAATCGGTGTGCAACAAAATGAGCGGGGAGCTATGACTTGCATGCTTTGATGACACGGCAATTCCATTACCTGCTGCGTAATATCCCGCCCTGCATCCGTAATTTTACGAGCCTCCCAAATCCGTGTCTCCAGGCGCCGACCAAGCACAATTTGGCCGCGGTAGCTTCCCGTATCAACTTCCAGCCGCACGGTGTGCGTCACTCCTTCGCGAAGGCGCTCCGTGTGAACAACGCAAGCATCACCATTTTGTAATAAGAAAGGCCCACTTGCATCATCATCTTGCAACCACACAAATAGACCCTGGCCCGTTGCATTTTGTATGATGTCCAATGCGCACAACGGCGCCGACAGCAACCAGAGAAGCACTATCAAAACACGCCGCTGTTTCATAGACCGAATTCCAATACCATTTCATCCTCCGACATTAAATCTTCGATGGGCATACCAATTACACCCGTTGGGCTTGCATGTTGTGCTGTCAGGGGCGGCTGAATCCTACGCGCTGAGAATCGCAGCACAAGACCTTCTTCATCCCTCCATCTTAATTCGCAATAAAATGGCGCCTCTTGCTCACGCGGAAAATTACTGCTATCAAAGAACCACGCGTAACCCACTTCGTCTTCAAAACGGACCCTGAACCTTGTTCGGCCGGGAAGCAAATGGGTCACAACATATCCTACTGAAACACCGCTTATAGGATCGACGCTAGCGGGCACGAGTCGCTTTTCTGCATAACCATCCTCCTGCCAGCTGAAAAGAAGAGGGCGACCGGTATCATTAAAAATACATAATACGGGCGCTGGCGGCTCGCTAGTAGCTGCCTGCAGGGATCCTGCAAACACCCCAAGCAAAAAACTACTCACACGCAACGCGCGCACAACACACAACATAAACACACTCCCTTACTGCATGCTGGTTAAAAACTCGCAAAAAAAGGCCGCACAGATTGCCTTATCTGCACAGCCCCGAAGATTGTTTTTTAATTTCTACTGTTTTATCACAAAGTTAATCAAGCGATCTTGCACAAAAACAACCTTTTGCTCGTGCGCATCAGCAAGCCATTTGGCCACGGCTTCACGCGCCTGGGGCTCAATTTGCGAGCGCTCTGTACCTTTAGCAAGCACGAGTGAGGCGCGCAATTTGCCATTCACCTGCACCACAAAAGTAACTTCATTTTCCTGTGCGAGTACTGCATCGTAGGTCGGCCACGTGGAGTGTTCAAGCTGCTTGCCAAGCAATTGTTCCAGCAACTCGCTTGCATAGAACGGCACCATAACGGAGAGTACCGTCAACAGCTGTTCTGCCATGTCATGGTCAAGCACCAGCTTATCATCCTCAATGGCATTGAGGTATTCCATCACTGCCGAAACCGCTGTATTGACTTTAAAGTCTGCCAAGCGCTCTTGATACGCCTTGAGGAAGCGATGAAAGCGCTTTTGCGACGCTTCGTCAGCAACCTTGCCCTTTGCAAGCAAAACCTCTGGCCGATGAAGCACCTGCCACAAGCGGTTGAGGAAATTATGCACCCCACGAATGGAATCGCTTTGCCATTCGGTATCAAGCTCAGGTGGCCCCATAAAGAGCATGTACATACGCAGCGTGTCAGCGCCCAGCTCGTTAACAATGTCGTCTGGATTGACTACATTGCCCTTCGACTTGGACATTTTTTCTACACGGCCAGAGACCGGCGACTTCATGCAAACCATGCCTTGGTTGAACAAGTGAGCAAATGGCTCATCAAATGGCAGATGACCAAGGTCATGCAGCACCTTGACGTAAAAACGCGCATACAGCAGATGCAGAATAGCGTGCTCAATACCACCAACATACAGATCCACTGGCATCCAGTATTGCATGTCGGCCGCATCAAATGGTTTGTCGGCAAGCTCAGGGTTTGGATAGCGCAAGAAGTACCAGCACGACCCTGCCCATTGGGGCATGGTGTTAGTTTCGCGCTTGCCCGGCCCCTTACACTGCGGACAGGCGGTGTTTACCCAGCTTTCTACTGCCGCCAATGGCGACTCGCCTGTC